>Ga0041059_1002750_pt1 | contig 12806 bp, 8 predicted proteins | sample AraColnosormetaG_FD_56232 | JGI IMG/M metagenome (GOLD analysis project Ga0041059, IMG submission 56232) | Arabidopsis roots microbial communities from North Carolina, USA - Col MF nosort | ecosystem: Host-associated > Plants > Roots > Unclassified | place: USA: North Carolina | collected 2013-09-02 | reverse complement strand
TGAATCGAGAAGTCTTGTTGGAAGCTGCATTTATCTTATCATATTGGCATGTGCTTCCAAACTCTACTTTAAGACAAACTTTTGTAACATCCCTTTGCAAGGATTAATAAGAAACATGTATGCCTAACTTTCTATTTACTATTTGTTCAATATAGGCAGGTTATGCTATTTTAGCAGCAGGGGCACCGTGGATACTTCAGTCTGTAGACTATCTTATCCCATCGCTGCTTTGCAGCTGTAATGTTGCTTTATTGATGTTAACAGGTAACCACAATACCCACCTTCAGCTTATTACTACAATCTTTGTTTAGAAGCAAGTCAGACTAAATGTGGCAAACTACTGCCTAGTAAATTTGTAGTTAGAACAACAATTTCTTGCTTTATTGTTATTATGTCCAATTTCAGCTATAAAATATTCTGCCGGATATGTATAAATTATCGTAAGTACTTTCTGCAACAGGTATGTTTCAGCAATATTTTGTCAATCAGGTCCAGAAAATACGCTTGCAGGTAACATTTACTCTAACAAGACGGATCCTGCTCATTTTATCTCTTTTGTAAACCGTATAGAAATAGGTTGATATTCTCTAGTGTAGTTGTAATCATTTCATCTGAAAGAACCTTCCATTGCAGGGTTATTACAGTTTCAGTCAGAAACTGAAACATGTAGTTCGTCTGCCATTTGCAATCATGGCCTATGGTAATCTTTAATGCTACTTTCCTAGTCATAAATTGTTACATATATACCTTTCTTGTGCTCAATAAAGTGACTCCGTGTTGTTCTAGGGACTGCATCTATGCTACTTTTCATGGAGTGGAGACCATATGTCAGTGTTCTACCCATTTTTACTGTGCAAAGGTCTGCAGCCTTCTTTTTATACATTAACTGCTTTTACACTCTTATGAGTTTTTCTTTTCCAGTTGATCACATTTTCTGTTTTCTTTCTTTTGTCTTTGACAATAAAGAATGGTAGGAAGATTCTGACTCAAGCCTTTAACTTGTCTCGCTAAGAAAATTATTGCACATCACATAGTGTCATAGTGAAACGTCTAAGTTAATGAGAATCTGTTTTCATTTACTCAGGTTGAGAAATTTGACTTAACTTATTTACCAATATCTTAGCTAAAATTGAATGCATATAAGAAGTTTAATATTGATGCCATTGACTAGAAATAGGATTTTGAACTGGACAATGTCTTGCGTATTTTTATTTTAGAACAACTGGGTGAAGTAAGTTTAGTTTTGGCGTGGTCGAAAAAGCTTACGAGTATATTTATTTTGCAGGTTCATCATGTCTGTTGAAGCAATTTCTGCTGCTTCTTTTATGATTGTATTTGTTGGTAAGAATAAGGTCCATATAATCATATTCATACTATCAGGCATGCATTGAGCTTCATTTTAGTATCTCAAATAGAGCAGTATAGTGCCAAATCGATTCGCTTTCCATTTGCGAGATATATGAAATACACCAGGTTCAGCTGTTACGTCGTGATGGTTTTTCTTCATCTTAAATTTTTCATGCCATGATTGCCAAGTGTCAGATTTATAATCAGTTTTCATTTCTTATGGTGTACTAACTGAAACCATTCCATTGCATATTTGCATCTGGGATCTATCGCGATCATATGCATGCTAAATCACTATCAAAATTGTCTACATCTGCGGCCATACATTTGTGTTTACATTTATCATGTATACAGTTCTTACAATTGGCTATAGTTTGTGGTTGAGTATCAGGAGATCATTTAAGAATTTGTGTTCTGGGTTTCAGTTTGAAAACTCTTTGTTCTTGATGCAGAAATTTCCATACCGTGTCTTCAAAAAACGATTGGCTAGAGCATATTGTGTTCTTTTGGCATCTTTTTTTCCTTACAATATTTCTGTTGTTTGTCTTTAGTAAGAGATTCTGTTGCTAGGTTATTATGCAGCTGTTCTTATCTGTATTTTAATACTGGTAGGTTATGTTCGCCAGTATAACTCAGTGAATTCTCAGCCCGATGTCTTAAATTCATTATATTCTCCTCTTCAACCAGCTGCTTTGGAAGGATTGAGGTACTTTCACAATCTCACTGAAACCTTATTCCTAGTCTTCATGAAAACTTTGCTTTACCTCGCAACCTTATATTGCAAATGGCAAATGTTTTTACAATTCTCAAGTCTTACTTCGTTTTTTTTGCTTGAAACACAGATACCATGAAGCCGGTCGCCTTTCTGATCAACAAATGGCTCTACTGCAATATCAACGCGAGAATCTCCATTATCTCAGTGAAGAGGTGACAATCCATGGAATATTTATCATGAGTACTTCATTTCTGAATCTTGATGCTTGTGATGTTTCTTACTAGTAATTCTAAGTTCAATGCTCTCTCTAGCTCTTCATTGTCTACCCTAATTTTCTGAATTTTCCCATGCTTTCGTTAGAGTGAGTCTCTGACCTCTCTTGTTTTGTTTCAGATTCTGCGTTTGCAGGAGTCCTTAAGTAAATATGAAACGAATGGTAGTAGCACGCCTCAGGTTTGAACTGCTCCATTCTGAATTTTTGACTTCTTTTTATCAGCGTGTACACATTCTAACAACATTCTTAATAAATTTTCTTAAAAGTAATGTATAACTTTTTCCTTCCACTGGGATTTTAATTTTTGCATTTGATAAATGTTAAACTTTCAGGTTGATCTGGCGCATCTTGTGGCAACTCGAGATCAGGAATTACGAACACTATCTGCTGAGGTAAAGCTCGGTTAACAAATGATAAACTTGCAAATTCCCATGGTTAATTTTTCTTTCTCATCTCTCTTTTACCCATTTGGTGGAAAACATATCATAGTTGATTGACATTTCAAGGCTAGTATCCTTGATGTAGCATCTTTAAATGAAAATTGTGTGTCTTGCAGGTGGATCAACTCCATTCAGAGCTTAATCTCGCTCGATCTCTGATCTCTGAGAGAGATAGAGAGATACAACACGTCCGGAATACCAATAATCAGGTTCGAGTCTATCTATAAACATAAGAACATATGAGAACAAAACATACTTTCACAGCATCACATCATGTTTATCATCAACACAGCTTTACCATGAATTGTTTTTGCATCAAACAATTTGCAAGGGCTACACATTTTTTCTGATCCCTGAACTCATCATCTTTTGTTTTTGAAACTCCTGAAACAGTATGTAGCAGAAAATGAAAGGTTAAGAGCTATTCTTGGAGAATGGAGTATGCGAGCTGCAAAGGTACAATCTTCTCTTCTCTCTCTCTCTCTTCATTGTATGTTTTAGAGATGCAGCAATATGATAGTGAAAAATCTTAAGCCAATATCGAGTTTATCGAATTCAAACCCTTTTGTTTACTATGAGAGGCTAAACCAAAACCAACGGATTGTGTAGCTTGAACGAGCTCTGGAGGTGGAGAGAATATCAAATATTGAACTGCGGAAGAAAGTTTCAGCTCTCAGAGACCAGAGGCAGGTGGCATGAAGCATATACATCATCTAACTATATGCAACTCTTATGGCTTGTAGAAAAATATCTTGACACTATTTTCTAACATCTTGATGCATTGAATACGCTAAGCTTTTATGATGTAATGATTTTCCAGTTAATTTGAACTAAGCGTATGTAATGATTAGTTAATTAGTCATATAGTTATTGTAAATCTTCTGGGAATAGTTAGAAAAAAATATATATATATGTTTTTTTTATTATATAAAATAGATATTTTCCGTAATCTTTTTGCTTAAAAATATTTAATTTATCAATTAAATAAATAAAAATCGTTGGGATAATAAAGGAAAAATTAAAATATTTATGTAAATCGTAGGATGAGTAAGATTAAAAAAAGGAAACCTTAAACCGAATTATGGAAATTTACGGGAATCTAATTCCGACGAAAGCCCACTATACAGGCAAAGCCCAAAGCTGCTTTATATATCTCTCTTCTTCTTCCTCTACAATCTCTCTCTACAACAAAATCAGCGACAGCTCAAACGTTGATATTTTTCTCCGGCTTTTCTAGGGTTTAAATTTTCTTTCCGATCAGAGATTAATGGCGACTCTAGACTCCGACGTTACCATGATTCCTGCCGGAGAAGCCTCCAGCAGCGTAGCCGCGTCGTCTTCCAACAAGAAAGCTAAGCGATTCGAAATTAAGAAGTGGAGCGCCGTTGCTCTCTGGGCTTGGGGTAACCTCGAAAATCCTTATACACTATCTTCAATTGGTCTTTCGATGTTTCGATGTTTGTGTTACGATGTTAATTTTTGGTTAGGTTAAGAGTTTTATTGATTGATTGATCTTTGTTTTGGTTGCAGATATCGTTGTTGACAACTGTGCGATCTGCAGAAACCACATCATGGATCTTTGTAAGTCTTAAAACAATCGATTGATTTTGGAATTTGTAACGATGATGTTGAATGTTTATGCTTATTTCGTTTTTGTGTTTTGGTTTGTTGTTAGGTATCGAGTGTCAGGCTAATCAGGCCAGTGCCACAAGTGAAGAGTGCACTGTAGCTTGGGGTAAGCATTTTTCTTCTTCTATGATCATGATCTCAATCGTTGCTTTTTGTTTGGAAACTTGATTTGGTTTATAATTGTAGCTATCGTAATTGTGAATCTAGAAACACAAAACTGTATGCGAAAGTGTTGTGTGAAACAATTTTAGTATCTCTGAGTGCGTGTTTTAAAACTTGACATTGAATTTTACTTATGTGGTAGTATCACTCTGATAGATGTCTTTGCTTTATTTGAGAGCAGACCCTGTTCCTTGTTTTGCAGCAATCTAGATTGGTCGATGAGTAGTACAGTTGATTAGATTTATGGAGTTTTAAAGATTTTCTGAGAGAGAGAGAGACCAAATTGTAGTTATTGTGTTTACATGCTTTCATAGTCTTGCAGTTGATTGTACGATTGATGATGAATTAAAAACTCAGAGGACGACCAAAATAACTGCAATAAGTATTTCTGTATTCTTGATTGCTCAATGAAAGATGACCACTTGGAGGGTGAATCTTGTTAGCTAGGAAGTATTAGAGAAAGTAGGAAGTATTCCTTTAAGATGTATGTGATTGTGTGATGACCTTTTCGAATCTTTTTTCTATAATGTGACAACTCAAGTGGATATACATAAATTATTTAGTGCCTTCCCTAACGAAAGATACTCAATATGTACTTGCAGGGGTTTGCAATCACGCCTTCCACTTTCACTGCATCAGCAGATGGCTAAAGACTCGTCAAGTTTGTCCATTGGGTATGTGTTTCTTGGTTTTAAGCTTCTTGACTAGTATGCAGTTTTTGTTTGTTTGCTAATATTGCTGAGTTGTTTCAACAGATAACAGTGAGTGGGAGTTTCAGAAATATGGTCACTAAATCAACAAATGGTTCCAGCAAGCATGTGTCTAATCGTGAAGACATCAGGTTCATTTGGTTACCACCGCATATGATAACTAAAGATTGTTCAAGTTTTTGCCCTTTTTTTGGTACTGTATTTTACAATTTGTGGAAACAGAGATTTACTGTTCAGTGTTCACTAAACCTATTATGGTTGTGCTTTGGGTGACGTCTTTGATTTCAAAATTAAAAAGTAAAAATCCTGCAAAGAGTTTTTTACTCGTAAAAAAACATAGGAGCTGGGTACCAAACGCTCTTTTGATCCTCAATTGTGTTTTCCTTCAATTTAGTAGTTCCAAATACTAAAGTGAAATTTCTAATAAGGCTAACTCGAAACCCACTTAGATTATAAACCATAAGTTTTATTAAATGGGTCTTTCAACCCCTAAACAAACAATACTAGAGCATTATTTTGACAACACAGATTCTTAAGAGAAACAGTAAAAACTGACCACTTGAACACAACATCGAGGATCAGAAGAGCGTGTACATGGGCGTCGTCTCAGTAAGGATCGTATAACCCAAAATGCTGATAGATTCCAACTGGCTTCTGGTTCTCATTGTACGTCTCAAATATATACGCATCAATTCTACTATTTGGCCTCTTAGGCGTTCCTTTACCACTTGCAACATGCTTCACAAAGTTACCAATGTACGTATATTGAAGAGCCGGTGTCGTCATGCCTCCATTCCCGGCAGAGGGCCACCCGGTCTCCGACACCACCAAAGGTAAACCTTTCACTCCCTCTTTCTCCATTGCCCACAGAAAAGCGTCGAAAATTGCATCAAACAAGTTGGAATATTTTAGTGCACCGTCTTTGACCACGATCTGGTCGTTATTGAAATTGGCGTACTCGAGAGGGACGTTCTTTGGGTCGGAGGCATGGAAGTAGTAAGGATAGATATTGACGAAGATCGGTGTACTTGTTTGAGACAACAATCTCAGCACGGGGACAAGCTGTTGACGTGCTTGGGGTGTTAAAACTCCTGCAGAAGGCGGTTTCAACCTGGCGAGGCTCGTCGTAGTGACCGTGGTGCTGATTGATATCTGGAGATTTCTTGACTTGACGAGGTCGGTGAGAGATTGAATGACAGGAAGCACGTGAGGGCCATGTTTGTCGCCCGGGATGGCTTGGTTTCCGACGGTAATGAATGTTATGTTCACGTCGGCTATGTAAGGATCAATGTTAGTGGAGAACCAGGATTTAACTGCGTCTTTGTTGGCTGCAAGTGCCTCCAAGTCTTCGTTCTTGATGCCTACGGTGACTCCAATATCTCGGTTTCCACGCAAAGCGTTTAGGACGTCTTTGTTTGGCTCGAATATCCTGATTTTCGCAACGTTTTGAGATTTGTAGAACTTGATAACATTGGACGGAGATGGGAGGTTGTCTCCGAGGAGTCCGTAATTCAATCCGACGACTGATGCAGTACTTAAAGAATCAACGTTGTAGTAGCTGATAATCAACGCTGTGCATGAGAAAAGTAATAGGAACAAGTTCTTAGAATAGTCCTCCATGATATAACTTGTCTCTGCAAAATCAATAGCGCCAGAAAAGTTGTTGTATTAGAATATTAGATATATACAATGAGTGTATCTACAGACGTATAACATTTACATACAAGAAACTCAAACACCACCACATGATCATATATACTTGCCTGAAGAACCGAGACGAAAAGAACCAAACTTGTTTTCTTTTTGTTTTGTTTCGTGTAAGCTTGCAAGTTTGAGTTTATATATGTCTGAGATACTGTTCCCTGTTTAATGAGTGTGAGATAGACCTTATACATGTCTAAGATCTGTTTCCTATAAAAAAAAAAATATGATATGTTTCCTAATTATTTTATTTTATTTTGTTTATCTCTGCAAGTTTGAGTTTATTTTATTCTATTTTGTTTATCTCTTATGAGATTAGACCTTATACTTGTCAAATTATTTACAAATTTGGTTTTGTCTTATTAACAGTTTTAATTTCACATACAACACACACAATATGAATTGAACCCACCGGATGGGTAATACCACGACAACTCGACAAGACGACACTTTGCTAATGAATGTTGCTAACTCACTTTAGCGAAAACAAATTCAAATCCATTGCTAATTAATATGTTCTGTTGCTGAATCGAAGAGTTTGTTGGTTTTCAAAAAAATTGCGGTATGGCAATTCGATATCTGGAGTTTAAACAGGAAAATCCTAATGAATGTTGCTAACTCGCTGTTTATATTCTCATGTTAATTAAGACCAAAGATATAAATGCAAAAATAGTGTTCTGATTGGTTGATCTTTGTTTTGGTTGCAGCCTTGCATGTATATCATTTGATACCTCGATAAAAAATTAAAAATAAATATTTGCATGAAATATGAAACTGTAAACTAAATATTTTTTAAAAAGAAATAATGTTTTTGAACTAAAAACAGTATGAAGTATGGGGTCATGTTACCTCAATAATTAAGGGGGTTAAACACAAACAAATATGGCTAAAGACTCATACTATTTTATAATGAAGAAATATTTTTATATATAAACTGGGTCAGTTGCATACTTGCATCCCCAACTTTGAACGTATGTCTTCCACTGCATACAACTTTGTATTTGTAAACATTTACTGAATATGTCATTGGTTTATTTTTTTGGTTAACTAATAGTATAAACTATTTTGCTCGATTACTAATTGATTTATTAAGTGGTTAAAAACCTAATTTCTATTAATATAATCTATTATATTCATTAATGATTTATTTAAAATTTTATACACGTTGGACTAATTTATATCGAACTATGAATTTGGTTCAACATTATTGAAGGAAGAGGAATTTTTTTGGAAGAAAACAAGTCTAGGAAGTTCGTAAAAATTATTGAAAATCAAAAGATATCTTTTTTTTTTTCCAGCAACGTGCTTCTTCTGCATTTTAAAATAGCGTTGTGAGTTGTGACTGTTTGCTTTGGGTTTAGAAAATTGGAAAATAGTCAACTTGCTCTGTAGTCCTTAAACGCTCATCAGATTCAAGATCAGTAGTAACAATGGAGAAGCCAAAGTTCAAGACTGTCCAAGAGGTGGTTGCAGCAGGCGAAGGAATACCGGAGAGATACCTCCAACCACCAGCCGTCGACGACAATGGTCAACATCTTAACGCTGCCGTGCCGGTGATGGATATTCCGGCCATCGATTTGAGTCTTCTCCTCTCTCCTTCTGATGACGGTCGAGAAGAGTTGAGTAAACTTCACTCGGCACTCTCTACATGGGGAGTTGTTCAGGTTTGACTCTCTTAGTGATAAGCAGAGAGTCATGAAGTTCTGTATAAGTTCTTGTGAAATGAGAGTATTTGATTTCTTATCGATGCAGGTGATAAATCATGGAATTACAAAAGCGTTGCTCGACAAGATTTACAAGCTAACCAAGGAGTTCTGTGCACTTCCGTCCGAAGAGAAACAAAAGTACGCGAGAGAGATTGGTAGTATCCAAGGATATGGTAACGATATGATTCTGTGGGATGATCAAGTTCTTGATTGGATCGACCGTTTGTATATCACTACTTACCCTGAAGATCAGAGACAACTTAAGTTCTGGCCTGATGTCCCTGTCGGATTCAGGTAAAGCTTATTATACCTTTCAGTTTCAATAGCATCTACTTAGGTGATTTTGACAGTCAGTTTATTCAGGGAAACTTTACATGAATACACAATGAAGCAACATCTAGTGTTTAATCAAGTCTTTAAAGCGATGGCTATATCGTTGGAATTGGAAGAGAATTGCTTTCTAGACATGTGTGGAGAAAATGCTACGATGGATACAAGATTCAACATGTATCCTCCATGTCCGAGGCCGGACAAGGTTATTGGCGTTAGACCGCACGCTGATAAGTCGGCTTTCACTCTTCTCTTGCCTGACAAAAATGTCGAAGGGCTTCAGTTCCTTAAAGATGGGAAGTGGTATAAAGCTCCAGTTGTCGCTTCAGATACAATTCTGATCAATGTTGGAGATCAGATGGAGGTAACTAATATGCATATCATTTTGAAATATTTGATTGGTGTAGATTTGACATAAATAATCTCTGTTCTTGTGTGTTTTAAGATAATGAGCAATGGGATATACAAGAGCCCGGTTCATAGAGTGGTGACTAATACAGAAAAAGAAAGGATATCTGTGGCAACGTTTTGCATTCCAGGTGCAGACAAAGAGATTCAGCCTGTTGATGGGCTTGTGTCTGAGGCAAGACCAAGATTGTATAAGCCAGTAAAAAACTATGTGGACCTCTTAAACAAGTACTATATACAGGGTCAAAGACCAATTGCAGCGTCATTGATCTGATCATATTTTTCAAGTCTCCTTTATTGGTTTCACAAATGAATCTGTTTCTTTCGTTACTTGATCCTTTATAAGAATAATAATAATGTTGCTTTGTTTGTTGGAATGTGAGAATGTAAGACTGCATTGTGTTATTTGTGTTACAATTCTGAGACAATAGAGAGGGTCTAAAATCGATGCTCCCACTTATCAGTTGCTGTTAAATCATATGACGTTTAACGTTATAAACATCAAATAACTATAATGACATCAATGTATCGGTGTGCATGTCGTAAAGAAATATAAAAGTCGTATTCTTATACGACACATAGAAACATTGATTGGTACTTGCACATACAGTAATAAACACATTGATTGATTCGTTCGGTTTTGCATTTCCGCCTATGGTCAGGGATGGTTTCTTCTGACCCAAACAGTAAGAAACACAATGGGCATTACTTTTCTAGTTTAACCTTCTTGAAAATACTATCAGCACTTGTAGTTTCTTTAGTTATTAAACGTTTCGCTACTCTTTATCGAAAACACCTATAGATGAGCTGAAACAATACTAAAAATTTGAAGAACGTATTTTTTTAAAGAACTAATTAAGGATACACATATTGAGCAAAGGAGACAACATCTTATCTTTTCCAAGCTTTCTCAAATTTTTTTGAAGGAAGAAAATAAGAAACCTCCTTAAAACATATCCCACAATTGATATTTTGAGATTTCTGGGAGGCACAATGAGTACCTGTGGAAGAATTTACTTGAGCTGGAAAAAAAGACTGTATACCGAGAGAATGAGGAAAAAACAAAACTCTTAGATTTATGATCACAAGTATTGTTCATGTATCCTTGCCCTGTTCTCTTCCCACCATAATCTCGCGTGCATCTCCCCGAATCTCTCTCGGCTGCAATGCAAAAGAAAACACAGTTTGAGTGATGTTTAGTTCAGAACCGATGGATAAACCCGGGTTTTGAGACAATGTAAGGAAGTTTAACAGTACCTGAATCTGACTCTTCGAAGCTCTCTTTTCCCACCTGGTAAAACTTTAATGGTGATATAAACGCCAGGCTCATCTTGCTCCACCCATTCGTTGTCAACATCACTCGCATTGCTTACCGACATTTCCTCTGACCGGTCTGCATCTCTCGACGAGCTGCTTCTTATGGAAGCATCTATGGAAGAAGTTTCTGTCTTGGCTACACTGATGCTTGAAACTTTAGGAGTTGAGTTGAGTAGACCAGAGTCATAGAACTGCTGGCTCTGCATTGAATTATGGTCGAGTGAATCTGAGGATGAGTAAGCAGCCAATCCAGGTGGACGATGGATAGTACGAGGCAACCGTTCTTTGTTTAGAGGCGGTGTTGCAGGAGTGTCTTCTGGATGGTACTCCACTTTTGCATTCTAATCAAAGATTTCCAAGAGGGATTAGTGACTAATCAGGGGTTTAATTGTCACACATTTTTCAGTGAAGAGGCTAACCTCGTCTTCGGATCTAGGCGGGGTGGGAAGCGGGAAAGCTTGGCGGCTTAGTTTTTGAACATTGTAAAGTTCCATTACTTTGTCATAGTTATCTGCCCACCATCGTTGAGCTTGTAACTTGTTGAACATGTCTCGGCTAATCAAAAACCCAAAACAAAAAGTGAGACACAAATACATTTTGGAAACATGTTAATTTTCTTCAAGCTGCTACTAGGAAAAGGTCATGATTAAGTTACAGCAGTCAAAGAGCAAAAGATGAAAACTTGGCAATGACCAAAAGTATAATGTACGTTAAAGTGTAATTGCATCCCATTTCTGGACTAACACAACTTGGCAATGACACATAAATTTTCTCACAACACATGAGATTCAAAGTTAATTGTAATGGTTAAATTAAAAAATTAGTAAAAGAAGCGACTTTAACCAGATCCAATGGACCAAATTGGACATTAACGAAGGCGGATTAAAGGGAGACTAGACAAAATAACAAAAGCTAATTCAATAAACCTTTTGACAAATTGAACACAGAGGCTAGGGGACTAAGAAAGAGAGTTGAAAACAGGAGACACAAATACAACCTTTTGAAAATTGGAATTTGGATATAATTTTTTTGTTTGTTAGGGTCTAAATTGATGGTAGGCTGATAGTAATAATCAATAAAAAAAAACTCGTAGAAATAAAGAAAAAAAGCAGGGACGAAGAAATAGCGACAACAATGGTCAAAGCTAATAATTAAGAAATACTATGATTGTGGCCTACACAGTAACAAGAAAATAATGGTGGAGGTGGGTGGGAGAGAATTTCTCCAAGCAAACTCAATTCTATTAATTAATACTATATTTTTCTGTACCAATATCGAAACAAAAAAACACACATGTAACTGAGGACTCAATCTAAATCATCTGATTATGCCCTCAGTGACGAAAACTGATCGAAAAGAAAACAAGTAGAGGGCAAGAAAGAAAGAGAAGGTTTCGACAAAAACAGACAGTAAGTGATAGAACTAGAAGTGTGATTTAAAACTGAAAGAAGACAAAGAATCGAAGCCAGGAAGAGACAAACTCCGTTGAAGTTGTCTTGTCGTTATCAATAGGCGTGAACAAAACTGTGCTAAAGAGGCTAAAGCTATTTGCTTTGTTTTATTTATAGTATATCTTTTTGTCTTTTAGAGTAAAATATATATATATATATATATATATATATATATTTTTGTCTTTTGGAATAATAATAAGAACCATATTTTCATATGCTCCAACAACAGCAATAATTTGATTACAGGACAAAGACGCGGAGAATAAGGAATCAATAAAACAAAATTCTTTATTTATTAGAAAAACGTTAAAAATTATTGGTGAAAATGATTTAATATAACATGTACCAAACAATGATTTGGAATGTTTTATTAAACAAAATAAATAAGGTTCGTTACATTCGTAAACATCTAACAACTCCATAAAGATTTAAGTTAGTAGCAAACTTATCAGACACATTCTAGAGTGATTTCATACACTATGTATGACTGATAATTCATAGGTTTAACCAAAGTTTGAAGAAAACAAAAAGAGGAGGAAAAAATGATTATCAGTCAAATAAGTTTATATTGAGAAAAGCAAAAAAAAAAAAAAGACAGAATGAGAAGAGATGACCC
>Ga0041059_1002749_pt1 | contig 12808 bp, 12 predicted proteins | sample AraColnosormetaG_FD_56232 | JGI IMG/M metagenome (GOLD analysis project Ga0041059, IMG submission 56232) | Arabidopsis roots microbial communities from North Carolina, USA - Col MF nosort | ecosystem: Host-associated > Plants > Roots > Unclassified | place: USA: North Carolina | collected... | reverse complement strand
AAAAAAAAAAAAAAAACTGTTCTACATTTAATTAATATACTCTATAAATTTTCTTACTGGTCAATGCATTTAATCCAGTTTTATTATTAGTGAGAATAAAAATGTAACATTTATTATTAAAAAAATTGCATGAAATGTAAAAAGACACCTATTTGAAGACAAATTTTAAATTTTAAAACGAAATTTAATTTAAAATGAAGATAGTGTCATTTTCTTTTAATTTGAATAAAAAATCTTAATAGAATTGGATTTATTGTTTGTCATCAGCTTTATTTGGCATATAATAAAAACAAAGTATGATCGGTCATGGCTTACGTGACACATTACCAATCAACTTCTATTGTTTCTTTTGGCTTCATGTATATGTAGTTACTAGGTAAGTATCCCATGCGCGGGGATATTACTTTCTCCCCCTAAAAAAAAGAAAATTTGTATTGCAATTTATATTTTAAGTTGTTTTTTTCACAATTGTTCAAATTCTTTTATAGATATATGTTTAATAGGACATTTTTGTGCAAAATGTCAATGACAAAACATGGTCCTGTGAGAGAAATTATGTCCAATGGTTGTCCATGTCCAGAAGTTGAAACCATGTTGGCATGTTGCACTCATTTGACTTTTTTTTTTCTCCCAAATTTTGCTGCAAATTTGAATTCCAATTGTGTTATCATCACATCCTCTGTAATCAAACTCTCTTTTTCCCAAAAGAAGCATAGCCTATATAGTTACACCACGATTAATGGGCATTTTGTTACGTGTATCCCAAGCAATACAAATAAAAGTTCCATCAAAATGGGAGTTTTAGGTCTATTAGTGTAAGCCTTTCATCGTTTACATCTCGACATTGTCCCAGTCAAACGATTTCCCTTCTAAATTGTAATCCGGGTGTTGCATTCTGTTCCTCGCCAATCTGCTCATCACGGCAAGCCCTGAGAGTATATACACAAATTATTAGATCAAGAAACTTCAACAATTCTTTATGTCGTATACTCGTATCAGAAATCTTAAGAATAACGTTACCTTCGACCATTTTGTAAAGAGATGGCCACCAACGCTCTCTAGAGATGTCACTTTGGTTTAGAGAGTCTTCAATCTCTTTATCATGTTTCCCTTCAAGGACACTGCGTAGAGTGACGACGGCGTCCTTTGTTTTCTTCAAAATACTGTTATCATCTTCGATTTCAAGGCTTTGGAGGTCGTTGTGAGATGAAGTGAGGCTCACAGCCAATGCAAATTGAGCAGCTGCAGCCCAACGAGAAGAAGCTTGCCATTTCCTTTGACCTTCTAAAGGTTGTGAATCATCACCGTTAGCTTCTCTGGTACGTTTGTTCTCTAGTGTTATACTACGTAAGTACTCCGCGTTTGCAGTTCCTGTACTTTGAACCATCTTCGAGAAAGAACTTTCTCCATTTGAAAGAAGATTCTCCGGTGAACTGAATTCCTGAACCTGAGGTGTTGGGAATCTCAATATATGTTAGCTCAAAAGTGATTAAATTGATGCAAGTAGTGGTCGAATATTTTGTATACGTACTTTTCCAGAATCAAGGACAAGAACTTTGTCACAGTCGATGATAGTATTGAGACGATGAGCGATGATTAGCATTGTGCATGACTTGAATTCTTCTCGGATGGTCTTTTGGATGAGAACATCAGTTCTTACGTCAACTGCAGCAGTTGCTTCATCAAGAACAAGTATCTTAGATCTTCGTAACAATGCACGTGCAAGACTCAACAACTGTCTCTGTCCAACACTGAAATTCTCTCCTGCCTCAGTTACCTGACCAAAAAGACTGAGTTATTATTACTGAATACATGAGACTTTCCCAAATGGAAATATTTAATTAAGTACCTCAGCATCAAGACCAAGAGGATTTCTGCGGATAGTATCTTTCAAGTGTGCCCTCTCAAGAGATTCCCAGAGATCGGCGTCGTTGTGTTCACTAAATGGGTCAAGATTGAATCTCACGGTACCTTAATATAAGTTATTGGCATAGTATACATTATTTTGACTTTAAGAAAGATAAATACCAGAAGCAGGAAAATAAATATAAGCACCAGAAGAAATGCAAGACATACCTGAGAAAAGAACTGGCGCTTGCGGTATAATTCCGAGCACTTTACGTAGGTCCATCAGTCCAAATCTTCCAATGTCGCATTCATCAATTAAAATCCTTCCTTTTTCCAGCTCCACAATCCTGAATAAGGCATTTAAGAGGCTTGATTTCCCAGCGCCTGTCCTCCCAACAATTCCCACCTTATCCATTGGAGAAATCAAGAACGAAACTCCATGAAGAACAGGAGGTAACTCAGGGCGGTAACGAAGAACAACATCCTCAAATTTTATGGATCCAGATGATGGCCATCCGGGAGGTGGACGGTTGTTTTCAATGACCAATGGAGCCTCTGATGGTATCTCGATATAATTTCCAACACGCTCAACCGAGTTTAAACTATTCTCAGCTAGACTCGCGAGTCTCAGTACAGCTGTTAAAGAGCTGGTAATGCTTAACGCATAACTGAGAAGCAAACCCATCGTAGATGCATATGCTTGTTGGTTCGCTGCCTTTCCGTTCTGCATGACGGCTAATGACGCAGTCAACCAAACCATGAGACCTCCCAAAACTTCCAAACGGATTCCCAGCCACCGATTTGCAGCCATGTTTACAAGTGTGAATCTGATGTTATTGTCCATTGACCTTCCATTAATTTCAGCCATCCTGTCATATGCTTTATAAGCACGGATACTAGATAGTCCATTCAATGCCTCACCAAATTGAGCATAAACTGGCGATCTTGTAGTGGAATCCATACGTTTAATTTCCCGAGATGTGTTCTACAATAAGGAAAAATCAGGTTATGACACAACAGATATGACACAATCAGTGTTCCTTTTGGTCTCAGTTTTCCATGTCTCGATCTGTAGTCATGAATGTAGATAGCATTGCGTTTAAAAAGTATGTAGGTTACCTGGTAATACAGATAAGCTCCATAGAACACGACCAACAGGGGCATGATGGCCCACAGGGACAGAGTGCTGACAATGCCAATCAAGATAACAGTTGAAAGAAGCTGTGCGATTGAACCCATAAACATGTTTACAAAGACTGCCACAGTTCGATCAATATCTCCCATATCTTTTGCAAATCGATTGATTATCCGTCCTAATGGATTGGTTTGAAAGAACACCATTGGAGCCCTTAGTATGGAACCAAGCATAGCATCATGCATCTTTTTAGCTGCATATAGACTGGACATAATCAACCAATATGAATTGATCAATGTCACAGAGACCTGAAAAACCAAGAAGAAATACGTCTTAGCATAAACGTTTTGCTCTCTGTATCCTTTTATTTTCCATTTTGTTTGCTCGATACTTTGGCGCAGAAGAAACATGGTGTATATTCTTAACTGATCAGCCTTTAATGTTCAGTTATATATTGTTATCCGATCATGAAGATACCGACTCAAACATTTGCCAAATGCAACTCATACCTGTCCAAACGAAAGAAGCGCATAGACAATATTATAGAATAGGGGTCCATGAGTCTTTGGGGTTCCTGAATCAGTCCACTCACTCAACCAAGTGCTGCTTGAAACCCGAAATACTTGAGTCAAGACGTAGCATATAACGAGCATCATCACTACCCATGCACCTCCAAGTGCATTCTGGTACCTGGAACATGGTGACACCTCACAAGTTATTACAATGGCTTTACAATACGAACCTTAATACGGAAAATATATATACATTTTGTATGAATATGAATAGAGCGAGTCAAACAATATATATCCATTTTGTAGTAAAGAAACACCACAGATAAATTGACATATTGCTCTAAACCAAAGAATATGTCTTATTTACGGATATTTCCACTGTCGATAGAAAGGAATACTGCAACAACACAACAAGAAAGAGCAAAAATCCGAATGCCAACTTACCTCTCCAGGACTTTCCAACTCACAACTCCAGTTTCACGTTCTTCTCGCTTGACAAGAACAGAGTTTCCTTCTTTGGAATTCTTTGTCTCGATTCCATCCTTCTGCAGATTATTAGCGTTCCCATTTTCAACTGGTTTTACAGATGTTTGATCTACTTCAGCTTCTCCATTTTCTTCTGAATAATCTTCAACCTTCCCTGCATTTTCCATTAACCTCTGGAACAACGGGCCACTATGGCATAATTCTTCATATGTTCCTTCCTCTTTTACTGTTCCCTCATGGACAAGTAGGATTTTATCCACTTGTGATAGGAAGTGGAGCTGATTTGTAACAAGTACTCTCGTTGTCTGCCCTAGTTCCCTTTTTATGCATTTTTCAAAAACCTATATATAACAGCCAGTTTCGAACATCAGATAACAATGTTTGCTTAAAAGTAGTATATGGCAGAGATCCGTGGCAAACAAGAAGTAGAATATCCATGCAGATTGAAAAACAAAACGTTATAGAGTTCACGATTTGCAAAATTGAAAGAAAAACAAAGTATTGTTCTATCCAAAAGAGCCTATGGCTAGTTTACCTGCTGACCAACATGCGCATCAAGGGCACTCAATGGGTCATCTAAGATGCACACGTCTGAATTTGAGTAAACGGCCCTAGCCATAGAAACCCTCTGCTTTTGTCCCCCACTGATGTTAACACCCCTTTCTCCGATCTCCGTGAGGTCACCTCCCTATCAATCAAGAGAAAGAAGAGGAAACAAGCTTAGATACCTGAGCACTAGAAAATAGAAGTACATGCTATCAACAGAACTGATGCAATTCAGTTTTTTCGATTTACATCGCACCAACAGATTTCAAGGTTCGTTTCACCTCAGGAAATTTTCAATGCACATGGCTAAGTAACTCTCCACAAAACTTACAGGCAGTAACTCAAGGTCATGCTGGAGTGCTGTCACATCAATCACCCTTTCATATTTTTCTTGGTCAAAAGGAGCCCCAAACAATATATTGTCACGTACCTACGCGATGTTAATTACAACCATCAGCATGTGGACGTATCTAAAAGCACACATCATCATATACAAAACATAAAATACATACAAAATAAGTAACAATCCAAGAGGAGAATTTGACATTTTCGCATTGAGAACCATACTATAAACTGAGTAGCATATATAAACTTACTGTTGCGTTAAAGATCCATGAAACTTGTGGAACATAAGCGACTGATCCTCTAAGAGTAACAGTCGCATCAGATCTTGCAGGAAGTTCCCCAAGCATAGCAGATATCAGGGAGGTTTTTCCTTCTCCTGTGCTGCCAACTACCGCAACTAGGCTGCCAAGAGGTATGTCCAGGTTGATGTTTGACAATGTTGGCCTATCCGCCTGCATATGTATACTTCTAGCTCACTTTTTGTACTTCATTGACAATATGTAATGATAGAAACTAATAGAAGTAAGAACATGTGATAAAATAGACAAAGAAGACCTTTGAATCCCAGGAGAAGTATCCATTTCTTATTGAGATAGCTGGCTGTCCAGGTTCAATGGGAGGATTCGGTAAGAGAACTCTCTCTTCGGTTGACAGTACCTCCTCCAAACGGTTTAAGGATACATTAGCATTTACCATCTACAAAAGTAAAGCCTGGTCAGCATCTGCAAAAACATTATGACAACGACTGGTCTAGAAAAAGAGGTAGAGATGGAAAATTAAAAGAGCAATCAGAAGCAATCATTACTACTGATGCCACATTATTCAGTACTGGACATGAAAACATGGTTCAAGAAACATTTTAAGGAAATCACCTGAGTTATAATGTTTGGAAGCATGAATAAAGGGAAGCGAAGCACAGAAAATAGAGAGAGTGACGTAAACGCTCTTGCAGGTGTCAGATCTCCTCCAAGCAATGAGAACACACCAAATGAAACAACAGTCACGAGGACAGGAATGCTGTTTAGTATGAACATATTGAACTGCAGAGCAAATAGAAGACCAAGAATGAGTCAGAAACATTAATGCAATATATGTTAAAGATCATGCATGAATGCTGCTACACATGCCCGAAACAACTGAATCAATGTTCAATGAACTAGAAAATAGTACAGAAAATGCCTAAACACATATTGATGGATACCATTCTCAAAATGGTCAAAGGCATTTAAAAAGACGAGCAACTTGGATTTGTCCTTGTATACAATCATACCGTTAGGAGAGCGACAAGTAAATGACCAAGACAACTATGCACATCATGCATACGGTCTATAAAATCAATTAATATAACAGTCACTGCACTCAAGCCATACCGCTGACAGGAGTTGTGCTTTCCGGAACCAAGATAATTCATCATCACGTACAGTTTGAACCTTGGACTGAAAACTGTTTTCCCAAGCGTAACACCTACAGTATTTTGGTTTAGTGAGATAGTTAAACACTGCCACAAACTTCCAACTATGCAAGAAAATAAATATTAGGTTTCAGTCTTCCAAAGTATCGTACTTCACTGTATCCATTGCCGCTAAAACCTCATTCATTAGGCCAATTCTCTTGTCAGTACGCTGCAACCCTTCTTTTGTTAACTTCTGCGTTTTGCTTATAATAACAGTCTGTTTCAACAAAATAAACGAAGAAAATGAATCATTTTCATTGGTGTGAAAAGCAAATGAGAAATAAGCACTCAAAAGAAAAAAAAAACCGACAGCGCAAAGAGAATGGGGAATTATTAAGATATACGAACCTGTATGGGGAACATAAGGACAAGAAACAATGCACCAATGATCGAGGCAACACCCAATTGTTGATAGAGGAGAACCAGTGCTACAATTATACGAAATGGCGCCGACCACATGGTATGAAGTGATTGGCAGATTTGCTGTCACACACAAGAGAAACGTTAGGAAAAAGAACAGCTATCAGCTAGATAAACACTTTGATTTCAAGCAAGAGCTTAGATAAAAGCACTGTTCAAAGGTAACTTTTTTCTACAAATCAAGCGAATTAAAGGTTTATTGGCTAATAAAGGAAAATCAAATCCTACAACGGCAACAAAAGAACAAGGGTGTTGAAAATGTAATCACAACTCTTAGATTTCTAGAATCTTAGAATAAGCTTCAGATTCAGTCGTCAGTTGCAGGAAAAAGACTATCTTGGTAAATTGCATCTAAGACTCATATTTTGAGGTAGATATACAACTATGCAGTGTAAATTTATATCAAGAAACAGACAAGGCTAAAGAGAGTAAAGGTAACAAAGATACACCTGCAGCGACTCAGCATCAGTAGTCATTAAGTTTGTTATTTTTCCTGTTTGAAACTTCTTCCGCCCCTCATTAGTTAGCCTCAAAGATTTTCGGAACACAGCAGCAATCTATTAAGGGAGAATTCATCAGCAGAATGAAGCAATCTATAAGCATCTGCTATAGCTTTCAACAGACATAACAGTACAGGTATTGCATCAAAACATGAGAAGCAGAGCAAAAAGAAAAACTAAGTAGCAAAAGATAATTCATGTGAAACTTTTTCTTACCAGTGCAGACCTAAGCCGGTAACCAACACGCATCACATTTTGGAAATACTGAGCTTCACATAAAACCCCCAATACCTGAAAATGTCAACATCAACATCAAGCGATCAAGGAGTCCATTGGTCAAGTGTCACCTTGACCTACATTAAACAAAACCTTTTCAACATGCAAATGTATTAACAAACAAAAAAAACTAACTCTAAGAGTAGAATCAGGCTATTTCTAATACAATCGAATCGCACAGAGATTACTTTCAGCTTAAGAAAATTAAACTGGTCCTACAATTCGTAGCATCTACTCTAGACCAAAAATACCATGAAGTCCTAGCAAGAAAGAAAAGAATCCAAGGAAAGTAGAGTTTTTGTTTCATATCCTTTGCAGTCCATGCAAGAGAATAATAAAGGCAGCGAAGAAAAAGAGAATTTGTTGCATACCACTCCAACAAAGATTGAGATTGCATAGATGTAACCTATCCACGCTGGTTCATTAAGTTGCATTGACTGCGGAAAGTTAAAGGAGACATTGTGAGATATCGTCAGAACATAATATTCAAAGGATGATAGGATTTTGAATCTATCAAGAACGTTTAAACACTTATTCGAGCCAGTAGGAATATGAATCCATCTCAAAGATCCATGTGAATGGAAAAATTACAAAGCATTGTGTTAAATAGGTTCAAGCACAATGTGCACGGGGTAAAAAGAAGTAAAGGAACAAACCTTTAAGAGCTCATTCAGTAGAAGAGGCCCCACGAACTGTGAACAGTCATTCCCAATCTATGATACAATTTAGATTGAAATGTCAAGATTAAACAGTTACAAAACACACCATTTAGGAAAACTAAGACCTCAGAAGCCATCAATATTATCAAATAGACAAGGAAAAGACTGTTTCAGAATAAAGAATAAAACACAATAAAGAGAACAAAAGTACCTTCCAAAAGCCACCCCACCAAAACCTACAAAATGCAGAAACAGACAGTCCATAAGGATGAAAAGTATCTATGGCAGATTATAACCAGAAAAGTAACACATCTCTTATTCAACTCGACACGCATCAAAACATACTTGAAGTCACAGCCATAACAGATTTCTCAGCTTCTAGTTATTCATAATGCATTTATTATTACAACCAAATGCTTCCTTTTACAAATCACACATCATGTCAAAGCCCAAAAAGATGAAAACACATGACTGTGAAGAAGTTTCTCTTTACCTTCCCCCAAGGCTGTTGTTCAGTGCTCTCAAAAGCCACGGTTTGGGCTTTTCTAGTTCCTTATCCCAGGACTTCTGGAAGCTAAAAAATGAGATAAAAATATGTCACGCAACCATGCCAGTCATAGACAGTATGAGAACAGTTGTTATTTATTAAAATATACCTCCTCATAAGAGTTTCAGTTTTATCCCAAGTGTCCAGATGCCATACATCCTTCTCGGTGAGAGGTCGTTTTGATCCCAGAGTCATCAATGGGTTCAACCATGAGAAGAAGATACCTGTGGGTTGAAAAACAAGGGTAAGAAGGTACATAATAGTCAAAGTTTAACAAATGTTGACGAATATACTATATAAAATGTTGCAGCTTAGTCGAAGTGATGATCACTAAGCAAAAACCTCGGCACAGTCACAAATCATAAGTTCATTTCTAGGGAGAACGGGAGGATAAGTCAAAAAAAAATTTTGAAGAGACTATAGACTACTCTCTGCGGAAACAATTTTAATGACCTACTACGTATTAGCACTCCATAAGAAAATTTACAATTCCAGGGAAATATTTAAGCTCTGCATAAATAACCAACTTAGATAGGTAGTAAGTGCAGAAAAGTGATAAAAGATGCGGTGGCAATTCTCACAATTAAAATAGAAATGCACCTATAAAAACAAAGTAGGGAATGAGAAGTGTAGAGTAACATACTGTCAAATAAATTTGCATGCCTCTCAGGACATATATTTTCTCCTCCAGGAAGCTCTTCATACTCGTAATCCTCGGAATTTTCAGTCCCAACTGGTGTGTAACCAGGGTAAGGGTCCAAATTAGGGAAATACACAAACAAGAGGGTTCCAAATGCAACCTGGATCCAAAAACCATCCTCAACGTCATTATCAAAACAAAGTTGTATCATCTACAGTCTGACTTAGATACAGCACATGGTAAAGAGTAGTTTGGAGAATGCAAAAAGGAGTCTAAAAGTGCAAACCTGAACTGCCACCTCGCTTATGTAAAGATACAGTTTAAAACTGCAAAAAACAAAAAAAAAATGACGCATATAAGTTCATCGTGCCAGACCAGGGAAACAAAATTGCATAAACCATACAGACTGCAAATTTACCAACCTGCCATAGTACTCCTTAACAGAGAGAACAAGATTTAACAACACCATGTCTCCCACAAGAGCATAAATGACAGCGAATCTGACATACCAACGGAGTTCATGGATATACGTTTTAGTTTCCACAACAGTCATGACCAAAGCAGAACCCCAAGCAAAAGCCTCAAGGACCAACATAAACGCCTGCCAAATAAAGCACAAAACAACAGCATCTCTCAGGAAAAAACATACAGAAGGAGAACAACATCAACAAAAACAGCAAAGTGATAACACACCTCATAGGGAGGAAACCCAGCTCCATCCAAATCCAAAACAGAGATCCTCATGACCAATCTAAACAAAGGCTCCGCAGTAGCATAAGCAGCCAAAAGAGCCAGAAAATAGCTAAACCATTTAGACCTCAAGCAGAACTTATCCACTTTGTGATCCTTCGTGATGAGCCACAAGCGATAAAGACACAGAATCAACAGAACCAGATGAGAGATACCAAGCACAAAAGAGTCAATAGCACAAGGCGTGTATGCACCAAACGCATAATCCACAGTTTTAGTCCACACACCATTCGGCACCGGCTTGCAATACCAATCCAACGGCTCAAACCCCATCTTCTTCCTCAATACAATAAAAATCCCCTGCTTCAAAGACTACACATCACAAGAAACTAACAATCCTCGAATCTGCAAGTGAGAAGTATAAATAATGAAACGCATCAGTAACAGAAACACTAAAAGAAAAAGAAATCAATAATTATGTGGCTATGAACTCAATGAAGACAAATGGAGAAAAAAACAAAGAAAAAAAACGATGTGATAGATTATTGAGAAAAAAAAAAAGATGGCAAAAAGCTTTTTATCTTTTTAGTGGAGAGAAAACAGAGACAGAGACAAGCACCAAAAGTTAGCTCCGAAGGCAAAAAACAAAAAAAAAAAAGTTTAAAAGCATAGATTCTCATGGAGAAAACAAAATCATCATCTATAGATAATAAACAAGTTTCCATCCCCATAAAAAAAATCTACAAAAATCACGTAACGAGCACGAAATGGAATTCGATTGATAAGGAGAAAACAAAACCTCACGGAGTCAAAGAGAGGTAAAGAGTGCAAATTCGCCGGAGATTTGGAGGAATCAGGAAGACGATAACGGAATCTTATGAACTCATTTTGTCACACGCTCTCTCTGTGGCAGATTCGAGATTTATAAGGAGATGATGATAAATGGATGCGTCACTGCTTACACTATACGAAGAAATGAAGATCCATATATTTGTATAGAGAAGAGAGAGAGGCCGAAAAGTCAATAACGTTCACAAGTAAAAACAAGAAGCTCTTTTCTCTGTTTATTTTACTCCTTTTTTTACACACAAACAAATGGGTAAATAACTGTAATCTTTTTTCTATATTAGGCAAACTAACTATAAAGTTTGTTATTTCTTTACAAAATATTTATATTATAATTCATTATGTTGCTATTTCTCTCTAAATTCTATCTTTTTTATTTAATAGCTCTATCCAATTTTTAGTATATTTTGAGAAAATAAAAATATATAGGTAATTTAAAAATGAATATCTAGAAAGGAAGTTGGATAATAATATCGTGTCCAAGTTAACAAACATTTTTTTCTTTTGAGAAAAGGATATTAGATTATTCGTCAGGAAAATTCGAATCAAGTATTCTACATATGGTTCAAATCTCTTCTTTGACACTTAGTATTTTTTTAACATTTATTAAACTATCCAATGAAAATCATGTTCTTTAAAAAACACATGATTTTAGTAGATGATCATATCACGACTTTTCCTCATCCTACAACTACAAAGTGATAGTTTTGAACCCGAACAACTGTTACAAATCTTTAAATATATTTAACCAAACAAATGTTATAGAAATATGATTTTGTTCGTTGTTGGTATCTAATATATATAATACATATAAGTAGATTATCAGATTTGATCATTTGAATCTGCAGGATGACACGATAACGATATTGATTAAGCTACAAACCTTGATCAAGTATGATTAAATAATATAAATTAAATTCTAGAGAAATCTAATCGTAAAATAAAACAAAAGAATAAGCTACTTGAATATAACAACAACAAAGATTGAGGAGAGGTATTAGCATAGTTCGATTATGCGATATGTTCTTTTGATTTTTGATGCTCTGTTTTGTAATTAATAAAAACACATCATAAAATGATCACTATAGCAGTAAACAAATAATTAAACTCGCATGGTTGCAAATTGCAATACACATCATAGGATTAGGCTCATTGTAGCAATAAGCATAAACCCTATCTTATTTACAGATAATTTGCTATGACAAAAGTAGATGTTAAAAAAAAAGGACAAAAGTGGAAGTCTTTCGTTTTCTTAAACCATTTTCGCTTTCTCTTTTTGGCAAGGTCTTTTTCGATTCGAATTCTAATGATCAACTCAGACAAATTCTATCATTTTTATTTCCTTAATAAGTAATAATTCCAAACAAAACAAAAAACAGCATTTGTCGGATTCAATTTTAGTTGACTTAATTATTTTTTGGGTTCAATTCATAGATATTCTAAACATTTCAGTTTCAAAATTTAATAGTAATTGGCCAAAAGTTTTAATTTATCGTTGAGAATCTTAGAAACGCTCGACGTCAATCCGTGTTTGATTCCAGATGTTCTGACATGCACTATTTAACTAATTAAACTATACTAAAATAGTACTCATTGATACTCTCATCTCCGGTACTCCCATTAATGACATCGGTCGAATACACACTGAAATCTGTCCAAGGTTTTCTTAACTTTTATTATTGGAAATTTCATGCTTGTTTGCTTCTACGACATGAGAACTTTACTTTAAATAGTATATACTGCCTAGCCTGGTTGGGCTTATCTCGTGTTGCTAAACCACTCGCTACAATACTAATAATCAATACGATTGGATAAATAACTTAAAAAGGTCAATCTGATACAGAATATAAACTAAAAAAAAAAAAAATATAGAGAGAGTTATAGGTTATAGTTAACATCTATATT
>Ga0041059_1002748_pt1 | contig 12808 bp, 13 predicted proteins | sample AraColnosormetaG_FD_56232 | JGI IMG/M metagenome (GOLD analysis project Ga0041059, IMG submission 56232) | Arabidopsis roots microbial communities from North Carolina, USA - Col MF nosort | ecosystem: Host-associated > Plants > Roots > Unclassified | place: USA: North Carolina | collected... | reverse complement strand
AAAAAAAAAAAAAAAAAAAATAGCAAAAGGAACTATTCTCTCTCTTTTCTTTTTTTAATGTCATGCATTTATGTAATTTAGATAATGTAAATAGTTATATATATTGTATGTAATGTATAAATATTATATATATTTCATCAACGAATGATATTGTAAATATTTCTCCACCAAGTCAATTTAAATTGAGTACATGCATTAATGCTTAATGTTACAACAAGTTTAAGTAGTTTAGAAATTAAGACACACGTTTTCGCATCTATAAACGATTTGAAAAATATGATGGTTATGGCTAACTAAATATAGATATTAATTCAAGAATATCGAACAACTCTTCTTACAAATATTTGGCCGATAATCAAAAGATAAATTAATATTATTTCTCATTTGTAGTTCACCATTTATCAAACTGATCAGAATTGCTTAGAACATGGCAAAACACACACTTACTAATTGAGAGTCATATATAAATATTCACCAATTTCATTTATGTTTTTTTTTTCCAAATTTGACTATAGATATTTTTACCAAAAGTATATATATGTATGCTCATCTTCATAATCAACCAGACTACTTTAGGAGAAGGGTGTCAATGAAGCATTATAGGGTAACACGACACGCTCGAGGCTTGTTTGTCCCACTCAACAATTTATTATCTTAATTTTTTTTGGTTATATTTTCTTATCAATTAAATTACCTCTGGCTTTGGTACTCGTGTTGGAGATCCTAGTTCTAAATATTTGCTATGAGTGCTTACATTTGTAGATGATAATTTTTCTACTACTTTTTTTCTTTTTTTGGATCCACAACTTTTGTTTTTGTTATCAAATTTTTTTTATTGTTCTGGTAGAAGACTTCTATTTGTTTGATATTGGAAGGAAAAAATATATCTTCTCCACTTTCTTTTTCTATTTGTTTAACCAGTCATCAGAGCCATTATAATACAAATGTTATAGTTCCTTGATGTATATTAATTGACTGTCAAATTGATATATATGGATCACAAAAATATTGTCGACCATCTTAAAAGTTTGAATAAAAAAGAACATTTTACAAGATAAATCAACAAGTAGATGAAGACAGGAAATGGATCCACTAAGTACAAACTTACTCATTGTTATTTTTGGATTAGTCTAGTTTTCTCGTCACAAGATGACTATCTTCTCGTTTTGGCACAAATGACTGCAGAATGCAGTTATAAAGAAGTAACTAAAACTCTGTTAGGCAGGAAAAAAAAAACTCACATTGATTATGTAAATTAGTAATTGTAAATGATTCAAAATATTGTATTAAGAAAAACACGAATGATTAAGGAGAATAAAAGTGGTCTTCGAACCTAGAGGCATGGGATTCTCTATCTCGATCTAATCTCGTCGTCACTCTCAATATCATCACATCATCATGTTTCAGTTTAATTAGTAATTAAAGAGACTAATATTTTTTTGGTTAACAATAATTTAATAATAAAACGTGTTCATAGTTTTTTAATAGAGTAAGTAGTAGATACATATACTCATGAGGGTTCTCCCAACATGTTTGACTAATCTCTCGAAATTGGGCATACAATTTAGTAAAACGTTTTAGTAAATAGTATAACCACAAAGTTACACAATGAAATCAATCATGGAAATAGTAATATAGTGAATTTATAGTTTTATACTCTTAATGCTACACCTAATACCAATAACCTCTTAATAGTTAATACACAGTTTTTATTAGACAATACACAAATTTGATAGAATTTTTTTGTCTCTGATAAAAAACAAAAGCAAGGATATGGTACATATATAGTGTTTTTTTTACACATGTGGTGAAACATAATTCATTCGATAGTCTAACCTTTACGAAAGACAACAAATATTTTTTTCAACCGTATTTTAACTATTTGGTTTATTTGTATACATCGGTAAGAAAATAGTTTACGTAAGGCTTAAACACAATCATATCTTTGAAATTAAGGATTAAACGGTCTGTTTGAGAATTTAATATACGTAAATAGGGAAAACAGAGCAATTAAACCAATTGCTTAACCAAGAAAAATTATCCCAAGTATTGAAAATTGCTGTCCAATCCGACGGACATTGAGCCATCGATAGCAGTTCTAAGCAGTCCATCTCAAATGTTCGACAGCAATCGAAATCCTCTATGATCGAATACATGACATATCATAGGTTAGGCCTATAATTTTAGAAAGGAATCCACTAGAATGAGTCCATCCTGCAAACATATTCTTCCTACTCCAAAAGATAGTTATGAGCTCTCAAAAATATTTTTATAAACATCAACTATTAATAGAGAAAAGTAAATATTTAATTAATTTTTAATTCGTAAGTAGCCACTTAGGTCGAACTTAAAAATCCACAGCCGACATGAATATGAGATTAGTTTCTAGACGCAATATATTAATGATGACACTTTGTATAATCAAATCAATTAAATAAATAAATTGAAAATCGTTACTGACATGACATCCATAGATAAATTACATATGGAATGCAGGCATGCAGCATCAACGCTCAATCATATTCATAACTGTTGCTATTATTTAACAATGATTTTTTTGTTTGGTCTATGCAATACGTGGTTCACACTCTCCCACATAAAGGATATTTTACACGAATTTTACGATATTTTAAATAAAATTAATCATCTTTAATACAGGAGTATTTTTCAAATATTGTTACGAAGGAAGGATGGTGCTTCGATATTTGCTGCTCATTACACAACATGATCTACATCAAGCGTCCGTACAAAACCCATAGTAGGCGTGTTCGAATTTGCGACACAAAGTGTCTTAGTCATCTTTTTGATTTGAATGAAATGTTTGAATTAAGTTTTATATATCAGTTAGTTAACAAAACAAATAACCGTTATCTTATCAAGAACACATTACTAAAAAATATCTACATTTCTGCTCTCCAACGGTCTATTTAACAATACTTTAAAAGCAATTTGAAACAACTAATGTTTTCTAAAATGAATAAATTCAACTGATGTTTTCTATAATGAATAAATTCAACCACGCAATATATTTTGAAATTCGCTTTAAACAATTATGTAGCATTTAACTTCACATTTTACTAAAAAAATTTTTTTTATGTCTTTAAGGTTTTCAAAAATGTCTTCTAGAGATAAATTTGCTTAACTTTATAATTGTTCCTATACACTAAAAGGACGAATTTGATTAACTAAAAATCTTCAACCATCACGGTAAAAGTTGAATCTTTGTAAAAGTTACCAATAAAGACAATATTTGAAAAGTATAAAAAAAAGATATCTAAACTTTAAAAATATCTCGCTAGCTACATAAATTATTGTCCTTTGTGTAAATATGACTTATGTTTGTTTGAAGGTGTTCGTATGTGATAACAACACTCCGTATAATTAACTAGACATTTTTAAAGTTTGCATATATGACTATGTGATGGTATCTCTCTCTCGTTGGCAAACATTTTTTCATAAAAAATGGTCATGACAAATACAAATGCTCGTAAAGTCGTAAACAAAGTTTTTTTCACAAACATTCGTCTATTTTAGTAACTATATGACTGTATCCGCTTTTAACCAAAAAATAAAATAAAATCTCTTACACAATAATACAGTATGTTTTTAATAGTATTATAAACATAAAAGAATATCTATGAGTTTTTAAGTCAACATGCAATATATTTCTTTAGTAGAGAAAACAATGCACATTTGTTTTGTGTTTTTTTTTGGTAAGACAATGCACATGATTAAAGCAATTATGCATCTGCTTAAATAATAAGAAGTTTTAGTTTTCTATATTTTTTAGTTTGGGTTTCGATCAGAAATCTACGCTGGGTGTGTAAAAAAAAAGGGATTATGCATAAACACGCATACTCATCAAAAGATGATCTAAAATGTTTCATAATTCATTCCATAGTTTGGACAGTTATGCTACGTCTAATATATAGCAGATATAAATAAATATACGAGATGAATATGTACAAATTAATAATCAACATTCAATTTTGTTGAACTAATAACGAAAAGTTTGATGTGAACCTTAAAAGAAAAGTATAAGACAGAGAGAATATAATATTCAGGGAACTGATTTCAAAGAATTATAAAAACCCTCTATCTAGATTAAATTTGCTAAAAGCAATATAATAAGAATGATTAGAGAAAAAGTAAGGACACTAATTGCACAGAAGAATGAAAATCAGTACTAACTATACATACATTAAATACACCATACATTTAATTGATAAATGGGCCAATAGGTCCTTTAATTTTCAACTTTATAAGGGCCAATAAGATGATACGAAAAAGGGAGAAAATAAAAGTGGAAAATAGAGAATGACAGAAAAGACCATCAAGTTTGTCTCTTGTACTAATTTGCCATTTTCTCTTTGTATTCTACGTACCGTACTGTGACTTTGGCTGCTAGATTTCTCAATATACAAACAATTTGTTTTAACGAATTCCATTTTAATATATGCTTTTCAAATGGTAAAATGCGGCCGAGCTTAATGTTCATGAGCATATACTAAGGGAGGATATATAGTTCGGTTTCTAATTTATTATAAAGATATTAAAAATCCTTATATCGACTATCATTATAAATGTCACAATAAAAGATGTAATAGACCATACAGTCAAGAAATAAAAAAAAATATACTCCATGCTATATTTTTCTTATCTGCAAATAATGAGAAGTAAATGTCCTGATTTTGAGATGGGTTACATAACGAATAACTATACAAGTCATAAGTCATCTATGTTAACCATGAAAATACTGATCTTTACATTTACATGTCGAAGATGTTTACAAAAAAAAAAAAGATTTCGAAGAAACCCTAAATGTATATATTCTTTGCCGGCTCTATGGGAGTAAAGTTAGAGTCTTTGTCAGAACTCAAAGATGTGAAAATAAAGGGTCAAGACACACACTTAATGAATTTGGAAGATAAAAGCACAATAAATGAAAACTTTTTGGTAATGACGTACGTATTTGTACAAAAAAAAGAAATTAAATAACCTGTACTTACTTACACATCACACATTCGGAAACTTTTACTCACACGTAAAAAAAAAAGAAATTTCCCATCGTAGACAAAAAAGGTACAAAACGACATCGTCTTCTTATTTACCGGGAAACCACCGGAAAATCCGTTCGCCGGCAAGAATTTGCCTTCTAGTAATTTTCCAAGAAGAAAGGATCTTCGTACGGAAACGAGTCCCAGAATCCATCGTTTTTGTTGTGATCATTCACGTCAAGCAAAAGATCAGGAAGATCGGAGAAAGCGTCGTCGGCGACTGGAGATGACGTCACGGTGCTAGACGGAGACTCCGGTGCTTTCCAGTCAACGGCAGCTGCTGCGGCGGCGGCTTCTTGAATGTCTTTAGGGTCCGCGCTAGCCGGTCTCGGCAAATGGTAAGCTAGCTCCGGGAAATTAAGGTGGGCAGAGCCACCTTTGATGGCTAAAGCCGCCACGTCGTGTGCACGCGCCGCCATCTCCGGCGTAGAGAAAGTACCGAGCCATATTCTTGATTTCTTTCTTGGTTCTCTAATTTCAGACACCCATTTTCCCCATTGTCTCATTCTGACCCCACGAAAATTTGGTTGTTTAGAAACACCTTTTTGCTCATTTTTAGTCTTAGAACTCTTTCCGGTTTTCTCCGGCACCGGTGACCGGAGGTTACGTTGCGATTCGTGAGAGGAAGAGTCTTGCATCTAAAGATAATTTAATGTAACGAGAGAAAGAGAAAAAAATTGGTGGGAAGATTAAAAAAAATGTTTTGTTTTTGGTATTTTGGAGTGTGAGAGTAGGAATAGTTTTGAGGAGAAGAGATTGGTTTGCTTCTTTCTAATATATACATCCAAATACGAAGCAATTATTCTTGTGTGTATGTTTTTTCTTTTATGTATAAATCAAATATTAAAAGCTAAAGAGAGACTTGACTACATTAAGATTTTTTTCTTTTTTCTTTTTGTTTTTGCTTGCAATGATATTTACTTTACTTTATAATATTCATTATTTTATACCTGAATTGGACACTTGTTCGTTTGTAAACATTCTAGTGTACTGTTATCACTCGTTTCTCCTAAATCGTCCAAGTTCTTCCAAATTAAAAAAATACGTACTTGAAACAGCCCGAAATCGATATTTAAATTAATTTGTTCTGTTTGGTTTTGAACCAATTTTTAGACAAATATATTGGTTAGAAAAAAACAGAATTTTATCTAAAATTATAATATAATATTTCTTTTAAAGTTCTGACATATGCTTTGGCCATCGTTTCATTGAAGTTTGAAATATCTATTTTCGAGTAGATCCACCAGTTACTACATGTGGATATAACTTGAGATCATTTGTTTTTTTCTGTTTGTGTAGACATTTTCACAGTACAGTAGATTTTAGAAAAAATTAGATTCAATTGTAACTTGTGGGCCCGAATTTACTTTTAGTTTACTTTACAATTTTTCTAATTTCCGTCTTTTGTTTTTTTCCCAAAAATGTCATATTTTCGTTTGCCCGACCATGACCCATGTCTGCCTACAAAGCTAACCCACGTTTTTCACTCGGATTAAGTTTGACAAAGACAAGGTTAATATTAATACATCTTAAATCTCATTATTAATTTAGCAGTATACGCCTCTACACTATTTCGAAAATCGGAAGCTCCAGCCTCCAGGGACTACTTCAGCTATGGTTTCAGTCGAGACGCAACTCCTAGTTCGTTAGCTTTGTGTGCTCTGTTTCATAAGTTTCTCTGGTTTTGGTTCTGATATTATTGCTCTGTTTCTTTTCTTGACCAAACACTTTTGTAAATATCTTTTTTTATTAATTAATTTAATTCACATTTCGACAAATAAAACTAATTTAGCAATAAAATAAAATTCGTCTTAAGAGTTAACTCATTAAAAAATGCCTCAGGTAATAATAGTAGTATTTACGTTTATATATATAATCTATATATTTTTATATATTGTATCACGTTATTGAATATCTGAATTCTTGTCATTTTAGCAGGGGTTAAACCGTTAAAGTATGTCCTATATACTCCATTTTGATGCGAAAATGTTAAATATTGACATAAAATAACATAGACTTATTAATAAAAGTGAAAGAATTGGAATGAACCCACTAGCCATTTATTAGTAACGATAATTTTTTTTTAAAATATATTATTTAACAACTGTCAGTCAATGTTTTTTACTTGGACGTTTGCTTAATAGACGGATTAGGTTATGCACATTTGCGGATATACGTTCCTAAATAATTGTAGAAGTTTTTTTGATATATTATAGAATTTAAAGATTAAGCATTTTTAGTAAAGAATTTGAGTGAAGATTGCTGTGGACGACACACGTACGCAAAACGACGTAAACACATGTAGTGTATATCAGTATATGTACAAAGTATGATGTTGAAAATGTATACATTATCATATAGAGGGAGCAAGTTACGTATTAGTTTTATCGTGGGGTCCATTTGACGATTAAGACTAAGATAAAAATAAAAATAAACGTTTTACATAAAAGTGAAAAGACTATAGAGATATGTTGATTATTCAGTAGTAAACAAATTGAGTGATTTTTTTATGAAATCAAGAATTTTTTTACTGTAATTTTTTTTTGGCAAGTACTGTAAATTGTTTGGAGTGTTTTCTGTTCAGATTTCATAAAAATATCTCGACCAATAATATTTATTTAAGATAAATATCATAATATATAGATTAATGGATTTATATACAGACACACTCTTAAAAGTTAAAACTGTACGTAAGTTTAAATAAGGGAATAAATAAGTAGAAAGTCAGATTAGCTAGCTAGCTTGGTGAAGAAAATATATTAGAAAAAGTAAAATTTAATTCGGGTCGATGTCTTAATTCCCTAAACACTTTAACTACTAACCATTAGAAAATGAAAGATAAATGCCACTTTTGAAACTCTTTTTTAGTTTTTTTAAAACAGTTGGTTGATAAAGGTGATTACAACCAAAACATTAGTTTGCTCTATTTTAATTTACCTACCAAATTCGGTTATTAAATGCTTAATTAATATAAAGGTCTGGAAGTCTTCTGTCGGAAAATGATGCTAATTGAAACAAAGCACAATCCTGAAAACTCCATATGCATGTTTCATTTTAAGCAAACTTCTCTTTCATATTGATGTTGCAAACAAATTTTTCTTCTTCCTACGACGCATTACATTGAAATCGTGGGTTAACTCCCAAACTTTGTTTTTGGTGAAAATTTAATGGAAGGATATATGAAAAACAGGTTTCTTTTGTTTACAAACCACTGTTTCTTACAGCTTAATTACATTTTTAAAAATTATACTTCTTCTGTTTTAAATTACATGTCGTTTAAAGTTTTTGCACAAAAATTAAGAAAACAATTAATTTTTTTACTTTATGCTCAATATATTCTCTAACTTTTTAATTAGTTAAGACATTAAAAGTTTGAAGATAAAACTAAAATTTTTACCAAAATATCTGCATTGAAAATCCAAAACAATAATTATAAAACAAAACTTAAGTGATAAAACAACAACTAAATTAAAACGGAGTGAACAGTTATTTAAAATATCAGCGTATGAGTAAAAAAAATTTCTACAATGGAAGTTGCATAATTTCTGAAATAACTTTGCCTAAGTAACCCTAACCCTATATATTACATAATACAATCTTAACGAAAGCAATAGAGAAATGTCAATATATGTGATTGGACTATATACGAAGATTACAAATATCCCACATATCCTTCTCAGAGTAGAAACGATCAATTGTATTAATGTTGCATTGAAAACGAAAAATAGTACTAAAATTCCGCCATATGACGATCGTACATTAACTATTACATTGCTACATATAAATAAGGGCATCGCCAGTTTTTAAACTGCGAAATTATTCAAAGCGAGAAGAAGAAGAAGACGAAGAAGAAGGACGAAGCAAGTCTAATGTGATTAACCATATCGAGTATCAAGCAAAGAAAACTCTTCAGAGCCTAGCGGTACGAAGTTGCTGCTGAAGCACAGGTCGAAGGTATTCTTGGTACCCATCAGGAACCACCGAGTCGTTCAATGGATCCTTCAACGCTTCCTCAAAGAGCTTTGGGTACACATTACCGTCGTAACGGCCAAGAACCGAGTTCAAGTAATGGTCGGTGTAATTGAAGGCGTCCACAAGTGCAACCGCATTAGGCCGGACCTAAAAGAAGCAACAAAAACGTGTTAAAACTTAGCTTAAAAAGGAATCAAATGCAGAGATGGAGAGAGAGAGGAAGAAAGAACCTGAGTGTATAAGGAACGGAGCTGGTCGTTAGCAAGAGAGGCTTGTTTGGGAGTGATGCAGTTAGTGGAGAGGAAATCGCCGAGATGTTTGTGGAGGAGATAAAGAGCATAAATGTAACACAGATTATTCAGCTGTTTCTTCACTCCTTTGCCACCTATGTCTTGCTCCAGTTTCGCTATGAACCTAACCAAGACAAAGATCACAAAATTCAGGAACTGACATTGAGAGGGAGAATCATTAACTTGTTTGATACGTGTAAACGGTGAAGAAGAAGATTACTTGGAAACAACAATCAATTGGCAATGAGCAATAGCGGCCTCAACCAAATCAGCCAAGAGCTCTTGGAATCCTGCAGACAGGAAGAATTTGTGAGAGTTTGGTCCTTTGGCTTATGAGCTGACATGGCAACCAATTGTTCTGGATTCATGGAGTTAGAAGAGTACCTTGTTCCTGATTCTCAAACTTGCTGAGATTTTTGGCACACGTAACAGCCATTCTGAGAGCCCTAGCTTCGAAAGCTTCCAGTACAACATCAGGGTTTAACCAATCCTCAGCTACATGCCCAAAAAAAAAAACCAACTTTATCATTAACTCGGGAATTATATTGAGACAAGATCATTAGTTTGTAGTTGTAGCAGGACGAAGAAAAAGACATTTAAACTTGAAAACTCACCCTTTTGAACACCAGAACGACATTGCAAAAGATGTGCTGCCCGGCCCATATAAGCAGTTGTGCCAACAGGAACCTTTCCAGATCCCAGCTGGGCGACTGTCTTCATGAGGAATCGAGCAACCTAAACAATAGCGTGAATTGAATTGTCGGAAACATTGGGGAAACAACAATGAACCAAACACTTCAAAAGCGGTTAAATGTGGTTTGCATATCAACCAGAAAAAAAACAAAAAAAAACAAATTGCAGGTGACAAAAAGCCAAAATAAAATATGAAACAGAAGAAATTGACATAAACCTGCAATTAACCATATCTAAGAAAGTACAAAGCTCACAATACGAAAGCAATTTGAGCTGACAGAAGTCCAGAGAGACATAAGATAACGAGCCACATGCTAAGAAATCTATTTGAGCTGACAGATTTATTCTAGTAAGTGAGAATAGCTCGCAGTTGATGACAAATACCTGTAATTGCAGCACAACATTGTCTCCTTCGTATGTGCAGGCAGGAACATATACAGCAAACAGCTCGGGGAGCCCACTGCACCACAAGTATCCATGTCCACCACATAACTTACGACATTCTTCAATGCCATCCTGCACCCAATAGTACCCTTAAGCTGAATTTTCAACTCTAAATACACCTCCAAACAATGTCAAGGAGGGAACAAACTTCCAACATGTGAGCAGTTGGATCCTCAGAGAAACGAAACCAATCAATCTAGTCTAGTGAGTATAAAGGATCAGCTCTGGAACTTACCGCAGTGGCTGTGGTGGTGAGAGACTTCAATCCTGCAGTGCATGCATGAGCCTCAGGCAAAGTTGCGAAATCACTAGCCGCCAGTCTTTCAGTTACATCCGTGTACAGCCATTTTAGCCACTCTCCAACAAATCGAAATGCATATGCAGATGCTAGCAGAGGAAATAGCCTGTTCTGCTGAGTTTTATAATCAATCACCTGTGATAACAACAAGCATAAATATATCACATTCCCTTTTCTAGCCAACATAATAGTCAGCAGACGTTGATGAGAGTTTTAAAAAGCTATGCAAAACCAAGCCGAAGAAAAACAGTTCACCAGAAACTTACAGACAAATTTGGCTAAATATGCAAAATATTCTTACAAGCAAAGTTTTTCAAGGTAAAATAGACTTTGAAATTTGTTATGATCCAACATCAATGGGTGTAAACAACCATGCGTATCCTTGATTTTTGAATAAGTACCTGTGTCTCAATGCCACCATTATGTGCGCCAAATTGCCTCCGCACTGCACTGTATCTTGTAGCTATGCAAACTGCTCGAGATAGTGCATTGGAAGCATCAGCCACAATTGTTTGTCTCACATACACCATAGTACCATATACCAGCTGCTTTGGAACATCCGATGGAACATATTCTCCTTCTCTTGTAACTTTTGACAGCCTGAAACGTTTTGAAAGAGGAGAAAAATGTAGAACCATAAGCCCGAGTTTATGCACAAGCAATTTCCTCTAGAACTATCATTACATCGTGAATGCTAATTAAAATCAGACCCGAAAGGCAAAGAGAGAGGACCTCATGAGCATTTGATCTCTAGGAATGCGAACATGATCAAACATAAGAAACCCGTTGTCCATTGAATTATATGCTCCATTTCCCATCTTTGTCCCGATATCACCAACAGTTATATTCGGAAGAGGAGAATGATCTTCTAAGCTTCGCAGTTGCACGATGAATCCTGGAAGAGAAAGTTTAAGAAAGCAATACCCAAGCAAGAAAAATTGAACAAAAAAAAAATACTGGAAACTTTTCCCGGTACATACCATGGATACCGTAGTCTTTTCCGTTAGTTATGAGACGAGCGTAAACAACAGCATGAGTAGAAACTTTTCCCAAACCACCAGGCCACCACTATTCAAACAATCAAGACAGATGAAAATCTTACACAACCAAGAGAAACTGTGCATAATACTCAATCAAAGGCTTCTTGGTATACTTACTTTGGATGCAGTCTGAGTTGGAGTGTGAATTACAAACTCATCAGTCTTGGGATCAAATGTGGCAGTTGTCTCAAGTCCTTGAACATTTGAGCCATGACCAAGCTCAGTCTGTGCATAACACCCAATAATCTGCATCTTATTGGCCAGCGACAACCACTTCTTCTGCTGCTCCTCTGTACCCTGCCCCTTAATAGCAGGCACAAACATTCCCTATAGAGCAGAGATACAAAAACAATGAATCAAAGAATCAAAATCCTGTCTCCAGAAGATAAATGAGACGCAGGTAGTACCCAGTGCAGATCCACATAGGCAGGCTGGTCGATAAAGTGCCTCAATCTTCCTGCTTCTTCCTCTGTAACAAACAAAAAATGAAAGAGCACAATAATAAGACGCAATCAAAAAACCTTGATAACAATACGTGTGTGAGAACAATCCATACCATTGAGACGAAGCTCGATAATCCTTTTAAACGCATGGGCACATTTTCTCAACGTACTCTTAAACAGCTCCTTCCTACTCAACCGAGCTCGATTGCTTTTCTCAAATACCTATATAAACAAGATTGAGAAATTCACAAATCTAAGAGAGACCTAATCATATTCCCTCGCCGCAAAAACATTTCCCGGAATCCAAACGAAACCAGAACAAAAATCAACGAGAATCGCGAAGAAATTCACCGGATCGCTGGCGACAAGGCGGGCAATTCGATCGGAAACCTCAAAAGCGTGGCGGGAACCAGCCCAGACGATCTTCATATCCTCAACGTCGAACTCTGCTTTGTTTCTCTCATCGGCGAGGTGATCAATTCCTTCCATGATTCGTAATTCAGAATCTAGTAGCTAAACACTCAAAAGTTTCTCGAGAAAACTCTCAGAGATGATAGGAAAAAAAAAAAAA
>Ga0041059_1002747_pt1 | contig 12809 bp, 6 predicted proteins | sample AraColnosormetaG_FD_56232 | JGI IMG/M metagenome (GOLD analysis project Ga0041059, IMG submission 56232) | Arabidopsis roots microbial communities from North Carolina, USA - Col MF nosort | ecosystem: Host-associated > Plants > Roots > Unclassified | place: USA: North Carolina | collected 2013-09-02 | reverse complement strand
AAAAAANATTTTAAAAAAAAAAAAAAAAAAAAATCTTCCTCTAAGTTCAACATTAAAGTTTCCAATAGTTGGTCGGTATATTGAATACCGGATCAAAATCTAACGAGTCTGTATATTATTTCATCGTTCACTCCGATATATTCCGGAACAACTTCGGACCAACCCCGGTCTATATATGTTAATACGTAATGAACAGTAAATGCATACCAAAATATTACTATTTAACATATCAAAATGTTGGTCTGATCATTAGTCTAATATAGAGCATACAACACAACCAGTCAAAGTCTAAGTATGATTTTATGAACAGTGTAAAGAAATTTTCATGATTATGTGTTTAGATACATACCAGCTCTTAAAGGAACTTGATGCCATTTGCCTTCTCCATACTTACCAATACACTGCCTCAAGAGACTATCTTCTTCAGCAGTCCATGCACCTTTCCTCAACCCTTTGGACGAACCCTCCATGGACCAAAGATAGATATCTAAGCAAACTATAAGAAAAGGATTGAGATAGGTATATATTGTGACTTCAGAGATCCTTGGAGGAGTAGAGAGTGTGAGTATCTGAGCGGAAATATATACACACGTGACGGGCTTAGGAAAGTGACGTGCATGTGTAATATCCACATTTCTGTTTTACATGTCGTGCTTTATTTGCTAAGTTATTGTTTGGTTTCTGATTTGACTAGAGAAATGGTTCATAGACACCTAACTTGTCTCTTCATCCTTTTTCTGTACTTCAAAACATGCAAAAATGAAAAAATAGGAGAATTGATGGCAGATGGTCTATATATATGAGGAGGCTATTTTTCTCTTGTTTTTCTTTCATTTACAGATTATTGGAGTGTTTTTATCCACTGCAGATCTCACAAACTTTGAATTCTTAACACTAATGTACATATTCATCAAGTGATTTTTTTTTTTCCATTTAGCAGAATTGAACTTCCCCACTCTAGCCTTCATCTTTTGATCGCTTTACCCTTAATTCATCTTCATCTTATTAGTGTATACTGTTTGTTTAGTATAAAAGTATTTCTTTGTAACACATCTCCTCAGAAACCTCAAGGGGGACTAAGAATATATTATATCAATATTTTCTTGTTATAAATAATTGAAGGACCAAAAAATAATAAAATAATAATAATAATTGAAGAATTTATGTCACAAAAATATTTCATGAAATTTTTTTATCTAGTAAAAAAATATCTAGTACATAACTCTTGACCCACATAACGGTCAAAATTCAGGCTTCCTACAACATACATATTTCATGAAGATTTCTACAATATCTAAAAAGGTAACCCAAGACCTGATCACAAAATATTCAACAAGTCATAGTGTGTAGCAGGTATGATATAACATAAAAACTAATTTGATTTATTCCAGATACCTCTAAAATAATATATTCTAGATTATGATTAAAATATATAATTTGATTTTGGTGAAACAAGTATGATATAACATAAAAACTAAGACAGAATATCCTTTAACAAAAACTAAAATAATATTAATTCTTTTTTGTTAGCGCAAAACACACCAATTATGTAATTTTATGATATAGGATAGCACTGGTGATGATTAGCTGATATTTTGTAGAATATTTTTGAAGGAAATAGTAAGAATTTTTTTAACTTTTCAAGTGAAACCAACGTGTATGCTCATCGTCCACAAACAATTTTCCACATGAGACATAATTTCATAAAAGCTATAAGGTGTGAAGTCATTTCTTTCAAGATTTTCCAGAACAAAAATAATCATACACTGTAAGGAAAATTTCCTTTTGAAGTGATAGATATTTATCATACATTTTTAGAATTTTATATTTTCTTTTCAACCGACGTCATAGTAATTAATACCAGATGAACGAGACTAGTATGGATTTGGGAGAATTTCAAGGAATAAACTTCACTTTACTGACACAAAGTTTTATAGATTTTCTGAAGAATAATTTACTTGGAAGTTTCACGTTTAAGTTTTTTCTCAAAGAATGCTAAATTTATGAATCTTTTAGAAAAATCTGACTTACACACTTGTATGTGTGTAACCTTTAATAAGAAAACACTATTCAATCACAAGTTCCTTTCCGATCCTCCGGTGGTTATGTTTGCCAAAACCCATGTGTTAAATTGATATATAATAGAATATAATAATAATAGATCTGATTGATAACATAAATTAGTTGAAACTGTAAGTTATTTTGAAACAATGTAAAACTGTAAAAAATAGTTATACGAAAAAGTTGTACAATAAAACTAAAAATAAAAAATATTATAATGATTTTGATAAAAAAAATTGTGAATGATAAATATCGAAAATATACAAAAAAAATATATCGTTTTGATAGTAGTTTATCATTCAAAGCTAATAAAAACAACGATAATGGTAAGTTTTAAGAATTTTTGTTTTTTTCCAATGCATGTTTAGTGTATACTATGCAACCGACATGGATCCAAAGGACATCAACATTATTTGCGTTAGAAAACTGTTGTTGTTTTCTTTTAAGAGGAAAAGTCAAAACCAATTGATATAATAAATATATTGATCCATATGATATCACTCAAAGTTCTTTCTTGATTTTAATGTGCGAGATAGCTCACATGTCTCCTTAAAATAATCAATGACCCTTCTAATTATTAATTTCGACAAAATCTCATCATAATTAAAATTGATTTCGGTTTAGATCAATCGGACCAATTTTGAGTCTGCTTAATTTCAGATCGGATTGAATGGACCCACTTTGAGGCATGCATCCATTTGTTCGAGTTGGAGGAACGTGTGTCTCCATCGGAGAAGAAGAAGAATTGTTTTTCTTTCTTTCTTTTTTTAGTTTTTTTTTCTTACTTTTTTCTCTTTTAGTTTATTGCAGCTTACTCTGATCCTAATTATCTAGGTCAATTTAAAACGTAGTATTGTAGATAAAAAAAAATTACGATTCATGTAGTTTTTTTGGAGAATTGAACTTTCTGACGTTGGTTTAGAAAAGACCATAAATTTGTAAATAAAAAGCAAAAAAAAACATAAGTAGAAACATCCCTTTCTTCACTCTCATCGCATCACCTCATACAACACAATATAAGTAGAAACGACTCTCATATTATCTCCTAATGAACCATTAGACGTTATCTTCTCGGGTTTGAATTCGTGTTAAGTTATATTGTAACAAATGCTGCCACCTTTGATATGAATTTAATAATACAATTTTTAAAAATTGCAATATAAAAAACATCCACAGAAACATAAATACACACGTGCAAACAAAAATGGGGAGCAACACTAATTCAGTTCTAAAGTCTCTTCATCAAACCGAGCCCAAATTTGCTCAAAGTCAAGCGGTAAGGTCACACCCTTTGCTGTTTCCGTAGCTTCTGGACCCAACACATCTGCCTCCAGTAAACTTTCCCACCACATATTATCTCCATCCAATAGATTAATATTAATAAGCTTATCTTTTTGCTCATCTTTGTTACATGTAATACTACTTTCACAAACATAATTGTTGTTGAGTCCAAGATGTAAAGGAACAACGTCAACTTTTGGCAAGATATTGACATCGTTGCAACTATTTTTATCGGAGAAGGATCGAGGCCGAGGCTTTAAAACATCGATTTTTTGGGCCGATGAAGTAGGATGAGAAGTAATGTTTTTGTTTATCATCTTCGTCTTACAGCATCGTTCATCGTGCTTCTTACTCAAATGAGTGTTCCAGTAATTCTTGACATCATTAGCAGTCCGACCAGGCAATCTACCAGCGATCAAGGACCACCTAAACATTGTGAAACAATATACATGAGAGTTTCTAGTATTGAACCGCGATCCCTAAAGAAATAGTATTGACTATCGAGAAAACAATACCTATTTCCTAGAAGTTTATGAAGGCGAAGAACAAGATCAACTTCATCGGAGCAGAGTTTTCCTCTCTTAATACTTGGCTTCAAATAATTCAACCATCTAAGTCTACAACTCTTTCGGCACCGATTGAGACCTATAAAACCAAAAGTCGAATTTACTATACCTACTTAGATTTCTTTTGTACCTCCTTTATCTTTATCATGAAGAATATATGCACACCAATCGATATAAATAGTATTTTCATGAACCACCTTAAAAAGCATGAAACAAATACCAGTTCTTAAAGGAACTCGATGCCATTTGCCTTCTCCATACTTATCAATGCATTGCCTCAAGAGAATATCTTCTTCAGTAGTCCATGTACCTTTTCTCAACCCTTTGGGTGATTCGCCCATGGAGCAAAGATAATAGAAAATTATCTCACAAATTTTATAAAATTTATATATATGGCATGTGTGAAGCCTTCACAAATTATTGGAGGTTTTATATAGAGAGTGCAGTGACTGCCATATTTTATATCCACGTTTAATTCATGCTGAATTTGCTAAAAATTAGTTTGTTTTGCTATTGTTTAGACAAGAGAAATGGTTCACTGCACTTAGCAGCCAGACTCTTCGTTCTTTTTAATTACGTATAATAATAACAATGTCAATAAATCTGTTTTGTACTTCTACATGGTTGTCTTTCTATTGCAACATTTCTTCAAAATATTACAAAAAAAAGAAACTAAAGTTAAAAAGTTATAATAATGTTTTGTTAAAAAGTTATGTATGTTCAACTAAAGTTATATATTTTCATTTTCTGGTTATTTTTGATTACTAAAATATGTTTAAATAAAATTGCAACAGATTAATTGAACTGTTATAACATTTGATCTATATGGACGAATCATTGCAACTTTTGATTTTGTTTTATGAGCCGTTGTAATTTTTTTTATTTAATAAACTTTTAATTATCTACTGTTGCGTATTTCGGTATAACTTTTTATATAATTTAGAAATATTTATTTATTTAAATAAAGTTGTAATCGTTATTCGACGAATCATTGTAATATTTGATTTTATTTTATAGACCCATGTAATTCTTAGTTTATTTTGACTGAGCATTGTAACTTTTATAATATTTAATATATACGACCTCATCACTCTGTATAAATTGTTATATAACTAATTTTTAAAACTAAAATATATATTTAAATAAATTATTGCAACCGGTTTATTGAATCAATGCAACATTTAGTTCTTAAGTTAAGTAATTATGTGCATTCTTAATGTGAATTAGTCCTTGTGGTTCTACTCTTAATTGCTTCATCGATAAGATCGCTAGTGCATTAAGATTATTAATTGAGTAAATCACTACATCAGTTTGTGTTATTGTTTTCGCCGTATCATCACAGGAATTTCTTGTAGTATAGAGTCGATCTAGAAAGCAACATCCTCCGCATCATCAGTCAAGGCGCCGGAGACATCGATCCACTCAAGCTGCAGCTCTATCTCCCCTCGTTCAACATTCTGAAGCTTAAGGAACATGTTCTGGACAATCTTTCCTTTGTGCCATACAATCTTGCTCTCTTCTGACAAGCAGTTTTGTCTGCTTGCCTGTATCTTCATTATTACAGTCCCCTCAGGTAGTCCTCCTAGTTGGTTTTGGATTCTGATGGCTTCAAGGAACGGATCAATGTGAAAAATCGCATCTCCCATCTTATCATCCCTTGAGAACCTGTCCCTATCGTACACCATCTGTTTATAACAAAAAAAAAACACCAATTTTTCTTGTTAAGTCTTGTTTCAAACTTCCAAATATAAAGAATCCATATTGTGGTCTAATCTAATGTATCGTGTTTGATTTGGTTGTAATGTCGAAATCACTTACGATCTTGACAGGAAGAGTTGGATCAGTAACAGAAAGTGTCAAGTCTTCGTTCCATTCTGTATTCAAATTCTTTTTCATCACACGGGTTCGTAGCTTCTGCGTCCAGAAAGAGTCATAACATAACCATATAAGATAAATAGATTATACACAAATAAGAAATGCACGAACAAATCAAAAACTTGTTGAAAATGCTTTTCATTTTTAGCTACTTTTTTTTTTGTAGAAATCAATTCCTAGGAATTTCTCATTAGCCGGTAATTTAACTTTGACAGTATGTGACTATAATGGATATGTTAATAACACAGCATTTGCCTACGAAATTCAAATGACCAATTAAGTCAAAAAAAAAGTTTTTTTTTTTGTGTGAAGATCATCTAAATCTATAAAAAGACATATTATACTTCTCTCATTCAATAACTACATCAGAAGTAGCATAACAAAATTCATTAATCATTACCAAAGATCCATTCACAAAAGAAAGCTCAAGAAGCAATTAACCAATTACTTGACAAACTCGATCAAAAGAAAAGAAGAAAATTTTGTTTGACAAGAACAGAAGAACTCAGAAAATGTAAAGCCTAAATTGGAAAAGAAAAGATGAAAAATTGGGGTTACCTGTTTTCCCATACGGACAATGACATAAGGATCACTGCTTTGAGAATCTCTGATGGCAAGATTAACACCTCTAATCACATGAAGTCTTAGAAGACCTAACATATTCTCCATTTTCTCTCTTTCTTTAGATCGAAGGAATCTGCTTTAAAATCCGAGTAAATTTTTGGGCTTTTTCTTCACATGCAAAAATTTTATATCAATAGAAAATTTGGTGTGTAGGACAATTAATGATGAAGTGACATCTTAACCTCTGAAGTGGTTTCGGTATTAATTTTAAGGACCTCAAAAATCAGTCAAAACCAAAGAGAAAAAGTCTCGTGTTTCTTTCCTAAATGACTGGTGTCGTGTTTAAGAACATTTGTAATTACATTCCATTTCTAGATATTGCTTTCCTTAAATGGTCCGAAATATGAGCCTAAAAAATTTAAACTTGCCAAGGTCAATACCATAGAAAGCGTTATACATTGACTTCATGCATGTACTTTTGCAGCTTTTAATCGCGGCTTCGACGCGTCATTAGTTCATTAAAAGATTTTTAAAATGACTAATTAAATTATCGTAAAAAGGTAATATCATAGAATTACACACACGAGAAACTTATATTAGGAGTTGGGTTAGGCCTCAAACTTCCCTTATTGGGCTTGGGTTTGGACTTCACAATTTAATCAAACCTAGAATGCACCATTATTGAAAAGAAAATACTTTCAACGAGTAAAACAAAATTTTAAAATGGTTGTAGTGTCGAAGAATGATGATGCCCATCAAATTAAAATCTCGTTTCCAAGAACATATTCTGAGGAAGGTTTTATTACCAAAACAATTCTGGTTATACTTGGAAAATTGTTACAAAATTGTGTAAGTAAGTTATAAGAAACAACATATAAAAGTTTTAGAAAGGTAAAAGTATTTGAAAATTTGTTAAAATTTATGAGGATTTATAATAGTTTCCCAAATTTATATATTCATATAAAGTTTCTAAAGACAAATTTATGTTTTGCGTCATTACGAATTCCTGATGAACAAACCTCTCTACCGACAGAAACTTATGAACTTATGTACAGTATAATTATGTCAGCTCATGCATATTTCTTCTAAAAGTAATAAAATTGGTAGTTGTTAAATTGATTACCAACAAAATGTTACCTACGAAAATCATTTTCTTAAAATGATGTCAACATGCGATAACAGGAATGCTCATATATTATTTGGCGGTGGGTACTAATTAAATCAACGTCAAAAGAGCACAAATACATTTTAAACACACCACTGTCCTCCTTAATTAAAGAGATAATGACCCTTTAACCAATCTATTTAAAGTCCATGGTCTTAGGATTATTCTCAAAAGAACTTGACTACTGGTTCGTGTCATGAAACATTTATCCATATCTATCAGACTATCACCTTATATATATCATTATTTCATCTCTTATTCAATTTTAATTTTATCGAAAACCAAAGATGAAATAGAAAAGACCTTTTTTACCTTAATGAGAACAAGTGATAAAAAATCATTTCATTGGCCTGACCCTGACGTAATAGTCTATTTATGCGAGGTCAAAATCTCGTGACAAGTGAACAAAATTTAGAATTCATAAAATTTGGAAAACGTGGGACTTTTTTTCTTTATCAGCAATGCAATAAAGTATATAGCACATTTTCACTTTTCCCATTATTTATTTTTATTCCACACGATTGATTCGCCACGCAGATGTTGCAATAAGCGGTCGCGTTTGCCATCCAAGCAACAAACAACCTTCATTCTCTTCCACATTATACCCATCAGCCCCGGCATAAAGTGCCAACAACATGCTTGCTTGCTTATACGCGTTCGAACCGATACTAACCGGTTTAAATCCTCCTAAACCGAACCGGTTTCTCCACTGATTTAAAGTCTCATGCCTCTCTACCCGGTCTTCTCCTTCGCATGCCACAAGGTTTAGTATCTGCCGTCCTAGGAATAACTCCGACATCACTCGGTCTTGGCTTGGCGGGCCCTCGAGCGAGTCGAATAAGCTCGAATAGTAATGTAGCGATTCCGTGAACCGATCGAGAAATACGGTACCGTTATGGTTTGCTTCTTGCTCGACCACAGTCATTATATCCGGTCGGATTGATTTGATTGTCGATAAAAACTTATCGATGGAACCGGGATGAGCTAAGAGGCGATGAAGCTCGAAGACCGAGTTAACCGCCACTGATTCTAAACCGGGTCTAATGTCTAGCATTTCCGGTTTAAGATCAGACAAATTGTTTAAAGCAATGCTCTTGAATTCGAAATTGACACCAATAGTACTCGCAAGCTGACCAAGTTTCCAACCAACTTCTTGAATATCGGTTAACGAATAACCGATCCCGGTTAACCGAAAATCCGGTGGACCATTAGGACGTAAAGCAAGAGCTTGAATCAAAGCCGGCCATTGTAAACCATGGTTAAGTCCTAAATCAATAACATGAACCTTCTCCGCCGTAGCAAAAACCTCAAGTATCGCTTGATTCGCCGTAAAATGCGCAAACTTGAGATACGGACAAGACTCATAGAAATGAATCTGAAGAGTGTCCGAAAACGAAGACAACGCGACATCGTCTCGAGGGTAAATACGGTAAATCCTTCTCGCAAGCCCTTCAGCGAAGTAAGTCGCGACTTTCCTCATAGCACCAGCTTGAGAGGACGCGAGTAACCCCACGTGCTTCACGAGCGCGTCGGCTAACTTCAAATTGTTCTGTTGAACAGCTTCAGCACAAGCTAATAGCGCGTGGACTAAACGCACTCCAGTTTCTTGAGAATCCAAAACCACCACAGAGCGCGTAGAGGATAACTCCGATTCAATTCTCGTCCTCTTGCTCCGACGAGTCACGTGCTCGTCACGTGGATACACTGCAGAGCCAGGAATAGCTCTAAGATCGTACTCTGAGTCAGGCTTTTCTTGAATCCGGGTCGGGTCAAGATCCGAGAGCATGCTTTCGACCCAACCAGAGAGATCAGAAGGATTGTAATGAACAGTTTCATCAGAAAGATTCGAGATTCCATCACCAAGAACCATCTCTAACTGTTCAAGCTTGTGTGCCACGTCAGCCATGTCGGATGATCGAACTTTGTAACCTAAAACAACCAAAAGCTCGTCAACTCCGGCAGCTTCTTCTTTAATCACCGTCGTCATTGATGAACTCCCACCTTCTCCGGCGGATGATTCACGGTGGTTGTGCTCTCTCTTCATTAAAATTGATTTGCAAGATTTTGTAAGATGAGAAGAAAGAGAAGAATAAGAGAAAAGATTAGGAACACGGGAGTGTCATAATAATTGAAGAAGAAGAAAGAAAAATAAAATTCTATTTTTAAATAATGATATGATTTTTTTTTATAATGTATGATTATTATTATATAGAAAAATAAAATAACATTTGGGGTTTCGAGCTAGCTTTTAATTGGAGTATATGAAATTTAGTACCGGCAAGTTCTTAAAAGCAAGAGCAGAGCCGTGGTACAACCGCAATCTAAAGCAATTATAAAAGGAAATTTATTTACCTATTTTATTTTCCTCTTTATATAATATACAGTAAATAATAGTAGATTCCTTTCTCTTCTTTTTCTGCGAATAAATTTTAATTTTCAAAATATGCTTCTCGAGAAAATTCAGTTTGATTGATGTAAACCTGACATCATTATTTGAACGAGATATTCTATAATCTATGCTATGTCATAATTATTTTGATTAAAAACTATAACAACTTGTTTTTGATATTTGATTATTTTGTGATTTTGATTATTTGATGAAGACTAGGTGTAATATTAAATAACGGTTATGATTTGGAAGTTGTATTGTAGAGAAACATTTAGGTTAAAAGTCCAATTTCTAAAGCCAACCACCACCCTTTTTTCAACTACAAAAACATACATTTCATTTTTATAGTTTTTGGTGATTAGGAGATTTACTTTTTATGTGTTGTGTTGTGATTATTGTTCAAACTTTTATATCATCTTCATAAATGAGAATAAATAAAGAAATTCATTATGTTCATAAGAAAATATATTAAACTATAAATTTCAGGGAAATCTTGTTTAGTTTTCTGTTTTTATATTATCGGGTGATTAATCTTTAGGTGATGTAATGAATTCTATTTTTACCAATTCCTCCATTTCATATAGAATAATGTTTGAAAGTTGTTTTTTTTTTTGCATAATGATGGCATTGTACGTTTCACATTTCGAATGTAGATTTTCAAACCGTATTACTAATACAAAAATTGAATTTATATCATCGCCATTCAATTGTAGTATTATGATTGTGGTCATATTTGTATATGTTTTATTATTTTTAATTGACTAAAAACGTAATTTAGTGATTTGTGCTAGTGTGCAAGAGCTGATGTGACACCGTCGAAGTTCAAACTCATATGCATGTTGTTGTTGATACAAAAAAAAATTGGTAATCGGAAAATACATGAAATCTAGCTATTCTTGTAAGCGTCGTTGTGAAATTATCACTCGAATTCGAATCACCTTTGTAACAATAAATATTTCTTACTTTTTTTGTAGGATTGGCGCTCTTCCTCAAAGAAATGACTATCAAGTAGTGTAAGCATAAGAGATTGACAAAACAAAGCAAAAGATGTTTTATGTAAAATATTTGCATATATTTTTAGTTGCGAAAAAAAATTACAACTAACGTGCAAAAATGTCTTTTGCAAAAATAATTAAGTTGACTTAAGAACTGTCGTCAAAATAACCCAACAAGAATATATAATAATATCATTCTATATTCTTATTAGCGATATTAGTATTATATATTTTTGTGTTGTAATACGCATTTTTATTATATACTTGTGTTTTAGACATGTTCAAAAGGCGATAGATGGAGAATAAATAAAATACTGTGTGGTTACGACCATTATTAGATGTGGAGCTCTTTCGGTATGAGCTTTAAGAAAGATACATGCAATCATAAAACATTTTTAAGCTTCCCCATATGCATAACCATTTTTCATAGTTCTACAATGACCCTTTTCACATAATGCATATCCTCATTTCGAACCAAGATTGTTACTTTGATTGATTAGGTTATACTGTTAGATGTTGATGTCTAGGTCCAAATATTTTTGATAGTTTCTTTAATTTCTTTGCTATTAATAGTAGACTAGACTTGATCATTATGATAGTTAGGAGACTTTTCCTCAAAACATGTATGTAAAAATGTCTAAACAATGATAATTAAAATTAAGGTTCTATTTTAGTTTAGTAGGTTTTGTTTACTAATACTTGTTGGAAAGTATGATGATTTACAAGGATGATTAGTGCCTTGAAAGAGAAATAGTCATAATTAAGTGACTATATTCTATGACATTGTTTAATTCAACAGTTTTCATCAGTATTATTCGTTCTTTTTAATTTCGAATCGTTTGGTACCTTCGGTTATTGGTTGGTAAGAACTTAGTAGTCTACTTGCTCTTTTTATCATCACCAATACATTAAGGGAATAAACATTAATTGGTTACCCAAATAATGGGCTAAAATACTACATGCTAAACACTTTCGTCCGAGAGATTAATTCACGAGGACCTAAAGTACAATAAGAGAAAACAATAGTCCACTAAAGTGGAGCCACTCAAAGGGGTATTGCGTTATCATGATCAGCTCAGAGATCCGACTTTAGTTTCTACCATGTGAGTGCACTTGATAGAATGGTCTTCATAGCCCATATAAGAAATTCAAGAAAATGAGCAGAGTAATATTTTTGCGATGGGACTTAAATCCTAGCAATAGGGTCATAGATTCCTCCTGAAAGCATATCCAACATAACCTAGAAGTAGAGTTTACATTCCCAAGAACCGTCAACTTGGCACTTCTAGTGGTAAATCCCTTTGATCACCGAAAACGTAGAGATTTTAGAAGTCATGTGTTCGATTTGTGTTGGAAGGGGTGAGCTTTCCAAATGATGGTTTAGACCTCGCTCTAAGGGATGTACGAGATCACATACATGCCCATAACTTCCCTATATATGTCCATTTTAATTTCTTGAATTTGAATTGCAGTTTACAATCTTAAGTATTTAGCTAGACAACTTGATATTTTGAAAATTCTTATCTATTTACAAAATTTGATAATTGTGATTTGAGTCCTTGTGAAATTTTCTTACACTGCATGTAATTCTTATCTACCAATTGTTAACTATTTTTGTTGCTTTCTTTTATTCACTTACAATTTACTAATGTCTTAGGTGGTGTTATTCAATTATGGAGTTAAAGTCAATTCTTTAAGCTTTAGATTTGTTTTCCGATATTGCTTTTAAGAATATGTTTGTATGAATTTCAAAATCTCTGCAATATGTCTTGGATTTTGATTCTAATGATTTACTCATGAAACTCTAAAGAACTTTCATTTCAAATCAATTAATATACAAAGATTTTACAAGTCTTTTAGTTTTGAATAACATTGGATTTTAATGAAATATTTAAAATCTTAATTGAATAACA
>Ga0041059_1002746_pt1 | contig 12816 bp, 16 predicted proteins | sample AraColnosormetaG_FD_56232 | JGI IMG/M metagenome (GOLD analysis project Ga0041059, IMG submission 56232) | Arabidopsis roots microbial communities from North Carolina, USA - Col MF nosort | ecosystem: Host-associated > Plants > Roots > Unclassified | place: USA: North Carolina | collected... | reverse complement strand
CATTGAACTGTTTTTTTTTTTTTTCTCTTCGCTAGGGAATACCTTTGTTTCATGATTTTTTCGGGAGTAGCACTGTTAACTTTAGATCACAGAGGCTTTGGGTACTTCGCCTAGTGTTTGTAGGCTTGGAATCAGAAGAGGATGCTCAAATTTACATTAGAAACTCCATCCTTGAGACAGTGATGGGTTTTTTCTCATCTCCTCTTGCCGATGATGAAACTAAAGGACTAATCCTGCAGGTGATACTTTCTTTCCTTAATGCCACTTTGTGTTTATCTTGCACCTTATGCAGTTGTCTCTTCATTATTTATAATATTAAGTTCCAGTTGTGAGAATATATAATGGGGTATCTTTACTTCACATTTGTGCTCGTAGACCAACACAGACAAAAATCTGTCTTTCATTCACTTTTCAGGTTGTGAGAAAGTCCGTCAAATTGCATAAGATGGCCCGACATCTAGTTGAAAACTGTGGTCTGTTGTCATGGTGTTCGTCATTTTTCTCAATGTTGACTACAAAGCCCACTGGAGATGAAGATTCGCGCTTCGTAGTTGTCTTGGAGGTGTGTACAGTATTCCTCAATAATCAACCATATTTGTTTGTCTGGTTTGCATCAAGAGTCCTTTGTGTAGAATACTGTACTCCTTAATTGAATTTGCTATGTGATATCGTTGTATCAGGTCATAACTGATGCACTCGCCTCCAGAAACGATACAGAGTGGTCGCAAAGATCTGCCCTAGAAGGGCTAATGGAAATATCATCTCGTTTATACACACTTTTGGGTGATGGATTAGTATCAATGCAAGAAAATGGTACTTCGGTTGATTTGATTTTGCAGATACTATCTGCTACTCTAAAGATATCACATAAACGAAAAAAGAACCAGCCACATTTCACCATCACAATCGAGGGGATATTTCAACTCTTTGAGGCTGCTGCTAACTGCGATTCTCCTCAAGTCGAAGCTAGTGCAGAGGGTAGGCTTGATACTATATTAATGAGCACACCGCCAGTTGAGATTATATGCATGGTATAATCTCTCTTCCCCTTTCTTTGACTATTGAGCGTCCATCCAAATTTGTTTTGAACAGTTTAAAATGTTTTTGTATCATACAATATCTTTTCAGGACGTGCACAGGCTGAGAAGGTTTCTTTTGTGGGGATCCTCCACAGCCTTGAAGAGTGACCTTAAAAAGGGATCTAAGCCTGGTGAGTGTCATCAAGATACTAAAACACACACTGAAGAGACTATGGTAGCAAAGTTTCTACGGTGGCTGTTGGCTTCAGTGATTCTTGGGAAGCTTTACTCTGAAGCTAATGATTCGGACCAGATAGTCTTGAGCGAAACAAAGCCAGAAACTTTGCCAACATTGTTAGAATACTTGAAGAAAAGGAATCTCCAAGGCAGCGTGACAAATTCGGAGCACATAATAGGGGAAGTAATCGTGTATCTCCAAAAGCATCTGCTGTGTAGAAACTACGGGGTTCTTCTTCCCTCTGTTGTATTTGCACTTTCTCTCATGGTTCTTCGCAATGGCCTCGAGACTACAGGTATGCTAGTGTTTCCCGGATTACTTGGCCTTTATTGATAAATCAAGCTTGCTGCTTTGATTTTCAGTTGGTTAGAATGATATCTGCTGAAACTAAAGAATTAGACAGGTTTGTTTTGTAGGTGTGAATCTAAATCTTTCTCTGTTTTCCTGCCTAGGTACCGAGTCAGAAGGTGGTTACAAGGTCATCAGATCTTTGTGTTCTAGAATTAGTAGTCCTACTGAGGCTATTCCGGTCTGGAGATGGTAAACGATTAATTTATATATTGTGTTTGGTCGTCATTCCAAAGCTTTGAATTGTTTACCACTCAAAACCTTAACCTGAACCCTTCTCCATATAGGTCATATCATCAGGATCTTCCATCTGAACGCGCCACAGATCCGAAAGAGATTGATGAACTCTATGCGTGCCAAGAGCTTTTGCTGATATTTTCGGATATGCTTCGAGAAACGCCACGGGAATCTCAACAGACGTTGTTGCTTGGTGAAAGTTTTGACATGTCTAGTGTATTTGAATGGGAAAGAGGTTTGTTTATTTGAGAAGACGACAAAGGTCCTCGCTGGTGTCTTTGTTTCCGAATGTCAAAATCCACCTTCTTCAGTCTCTTCTCTATCATTTCCTCTTCTTCGCTTCCTTCCTTTGCTGCCACAATCTTCCATCTCGCTCACGGTGCTTCCTACGATACTCTCGTTCACCGATTCGGGTGATGATTCACTGGAGGAATGTGTGAATGGTTGTGAAGCTGATGATAATGGTGAGCAGGCCCGTGCCTAGTAAAGAAAACTTTAAACGTTGGCCTACGGCACTTGATTTTTTATGTAATATCAAGGGGCATATTTACAGTTTATAATAATTCTTACATAGTATAGTAATAAACGTAATTTATAATATTCAAAGTGAAAATGAAAACTCCCATGACCACTTAGATAAGTTGGTTAGCCGTTAAAACGAAGAAACACAAAAATCACGTTTGTAACTACTTGGAATTTTTTTTTGCCATGAGTAACTAACTAAAATCTAGTCCGAATGTTTCCTAGTATTTAAAGCAAGTCTGGTTTCAAGACAACTTCATCAATACAAACTTAGTAGTGTATTCTTTATACGTATAATAACATCCCTTGTGATCAAACAAGTAAACCATTCAAAAGATGAAAGGAAGAATTTTGATTTTGAGTTTGCTCATAATGAGTCTGGTCATGGCACAAGTTCAAGTAGAAGCAAAGATCTGCTGCCCTTCCAACCAAGCTAGAAATGGCTATAGTGTATGCCGTATAAGGTTTTCCAAGGGAAGGTGTATGCAAGTGAGTGGATGCCAAAACTCTGATACATGCCCTCGAGGTTGGGTAAACGCCATTCTCGAAAACTCAGGTAAATAGGAAAATGTCTTTGATGTTATTTGTTAAAAGATCGATCAAGATTTTAATACTTTAAAAAAAAACTCAGCTGATGCTACCAATGAGCACTGCAAGTTAGGGTGTGAAACTTCTGTGTGTGGTGCCATGAACACTCTCCAGAACTCTGGTAAAGCGAACTCCTTAAGTCTCATTTTTATCATTATTTTGTTAGAATATATTCTAATGTTTGTTTCGGTGACTAGATGCAAGTGAAATTGTGAATGGAGCGTCGGAACAATGTGCCAAGGGATGTTCTATTTTCTGTACCAAGAGCTATGTAGTCCCACCTGGGCCGCCTAAACTGTTGTAATGGTCGTATATGTGAAAAAACAAATGCTAGACTCTTGCTATTCTGGTTTGTGTGTGTGTGTGTGCATGTGTCGTAGAAGGTTTGTTCGATCACTAGATTGTACATGCCCTCTACTTCCTATAACCTAAATAAAGAGTTAAACGTACGTGTCTTTTATTGACCTTCCTCTTCTCTCGACCATTTTCATTTGCTTTGAACGGAATGGTCTTTTATAAGCAGCTCATATCGTGACACAGATGCGACTTAGCAACAGTGTTAAGACTGACGATATGTAACGAACTTAAGGATCCAGAAACTCGGACTTAAAATGCTACAAAGAAGAGAGTATGAGAGAGATCTTACACGACAAAGATTATGACTTTTGCTGATAGATTTTTCATGTAATAAACATAATTTTCAATAGAGAAAATAACGACAAACATTCAAAAGCCAAAACCATCTATACAATTGATGGTGCTGCTGATGTTTGGGGGTTTAATAAATAGGTTCTTGGAACTTTTCTATGAAAACAAAAGAAACAGGAGTGCACAAAAGCCAAAACCATCTATACAATAGGGTCAAACCAAATCCACAAACACACACGAAACCGAAGGATGATAAAATATCAATCATCCTAAAAAATCATAATGAATATTGAGAAGTTAAGTCATCAAAGGTCAGAGAAAACATCAGTTTTTAATAGTTTCAGATCCATCGCTCTTGTTTCTGCGGTGTCTCCTTCAGACCTGCCTTACGAGCATTGGTTAGCAGAACTCTATGAGCTAACCTTCCTCTGTTTCCTATAGACAGCCTAACTCTCTCCATCCCTACATTAATGCCGCCACCTCTTCTCATTGGTTGCTGCCTCGGGGAAGGTTTCATTTGCATTCTCTTTTGTATGCTTCGTCTCAGTATGCTGGTCAACGTCTTCCCATTACTTCTATGTAGCTTAGGACTGGTGCAGAGCACTTGGTTAGCGCCACTCTTTTCATCAGGAGAAGTTAATGTTGATGTGATTGGAATGAATGGCATTGGCGCAAAACTCTTCCTTCTTGGAGCTGGTGGAATACGTTTTGCGCAGATGGAGGATCTTCCTGCTCCTATTCTCTTGGGAATTTGCACTTGCTCAGCCATTTCTTGATTGTTCACCTTCTCAATGAGGTCACTGTACTTGAGGCCACCATTGGGTAAAGGAGGTAGATCATAGCTGGTCGTGCTCTCTGAGAGTGGTGGTCGGGTTAGATATACCATTTCTCTCGAAGTTGATGTGGTTGGGGCAAGAGAACTCCTTCTTGGAGCTGGAGCTGATGGAATACGTTTTGCACAGATAGAGAATCTTCCTGTTTTATTAGGTAGATGCACTTGATCAGCCATTTCTGGATTGTTCTCCTTCTCAGAGAGATCATTATACTTGGGGACACCACTAGGTAAAGGAGCTAGATCATAGCTGGTCGTGCTCTCCAAGAGTGATGGACGTGTTAGATTCACCATTTCTTTCGAAGCTGATCCCAACAGTATATTTGTCAGTGGCGGCCTCTTTGATGTGTTGTTTTCATCTTCAGTCTGCTGTTTTGTCTGCTGTTCAGCAATCTTGGTGTCTACATGTTGACGAGCAAGCTTCCTCTCCACCAGTAGTTGTGATTCAAGTTCTTTAACCTAACAAAGAAGGTGATATGTAATGATTTCAGCAATCTGAAAATGTTATATTCCACGTTGTTTTCGTGGTTATGGTGAGTATCGTTTACCTTGTCTTGGAGGGTTTTGTTCTTAGTGTCTCGTTCCTTAATCTTTGCTTCTAAACCATACATCGTTTCCTCCATTTTCCTAATCTGTTCGTCTTTTCCTTTCATATCTTGCTTCCATTTCTCAACCTGATAAAGAATTAACACAGCTCAGAACAATACATGAATGATACGATAAACACACCTGTGGACATGTAGCTTACCATTTGCTTGTATTTCAAGAGTTCAGTATTGTCTAGCTGCTTCTTTGCAGGTCCCAACTCTATCCCTCTCACTCTGCTAGCAAAATTCAGTGAGCATAGTGTCTCACTTTGATCATTCTCGTTAGGACTGATTTGTACAAACATGAGGGTTTTTGAATCTCCTCCTGTCATATACCAGTAAATTTTCATCGTAAGCTTTATAACAGATAAACAGAATTTGTCAGTGAAACATATGTAAACAAAGAAAGTGGTTGCAGCTTCAAGAAGAAAATTCAATACCTAGAGAATCCTGAAGCAAGTGCGTGAGTTTTGAGTTTCTGCAAAGGTATTTGATCTTATCAGTATGCAAGCCAAACATAAAGTTAGATGAAAAATGGTGACTGTAACCTTCTTTAGAGAAAAATAGATGTATCATATTGACCTGAAAGGAATGTGAGAGCTTTTGTTGGCAAGAGCGAATATGACATCACCAAGAGCAGATAATGATTTGTTGATGTTTTGAGTCTCCTTCAGCCGTTCTCCTTGTACTTCTGTCTTAGCAACCCGTTCGCTTCCTGCTAAATCAACTAACCATAGTTTGCTCTTTGTGCATTCACCATTCAACAAATTCTCACCTTTTACCATCACGCAGTGAATGCTGTGCAAAGAAAATAAGAGAATATACATTCAGTTAGCTATTCATTTTCTGAAAAAAAGGAGACTAATACAGATCAGGTAAACAGACCAGTGAGATCGGCTACTGTGCTCATTAGCCGTCGTTTTCCCAACAGCCCTTGCATTACTTCCTGTTTTCAACACATCCCAAACCTCTTCTATGCTTTTCACAGGTGCTTCAACCAATCCTGGTACGTGGTGGTTTCCTTCACTCAGTTGCCTTATCTCAAATCTGCAAAGGAGTATGGAGCTACTGTTAGTGATATCAGAAACCAATTTTATTTGCCTACAGCAAGAAGTTACTTATTACAGTTCTTACTGAAACACTACAAATAATGAGACTAAAGAACCATGGAGCACATCAAGGAGAAAGGTATACAAAACTTATGTAGTACCTTTTGGGTGCAGATGCACTCTGTGAAGCTGGAACCAACAAATCTCTTATCTGCTCATTGTAAACTTCCAATACACTGACCGAGATCTCATAATTGTAGCGGTGTTCTCGTGCTTTGATTATTCGAAACAGATTTTCCAGTGTTCTATAGTTTACACCACGGTCATGTTGAGTTCCCTCCATGGTAAAAGTTTTCCCAGTACCAGTCTGGCCATAGGCGAAGATGCAAACGTTGTATCCATCAATGACTGACGTAGCAAAGGGAGCAGTATCTTCAAAAACATCAGCTGTAAAAGTATAGGAAACAACATGTCGATTGGTGAGATGAGATTTCATAGAAAGCAAGTAGGAAATGGTCATTGATGCCAAAAATCACCTTGGGAAGCGTTAGGACCAAAAACAGAATCGAACTTGAAGCTTTTTTTGGGAAAACCATTTGACATCACTATGACCTCTCCATTTTTGGTTGACTCAACATCAATTCCCATTGATACTCCTGCTTCAGTTTCTTCAAAGTTTAGTGGTCGACACCTGCAAAAGACCCTGATGTTACCTGTACGAAGAAATGATCACTGTAAGTTGTTAGGCTGCCAAGTTTAGTCAAGGGGGTCCATCTACAAGTTATATTGGATAAAGACACCAACCTTTTAGTTCTAGTATCTTGTTATATAGTTCTTTCCTCTCTTTTTCTCCTGCTACAAATTTGACTTTGAGATTTTCATGCAATTCTGCGTCCTGCTTCACTGTTGAAAAAAAAATTTAACTCATCAAAATTCACAGAAACACAATATTACTATATCTTTGAAGTGCTAGTTGCATGTCAAAATGATAGGAAGACAAAGACTCACCTCTAGACTGGATGTGAGAACTGAACTCGTTGATATCTTGGACTAGGTGTTTGTATGTTGTTGCCTCCTCCAACAGCTTAATTTGCTCCACTTTCATGATCTACAAATCCGCGTTCGTTAAAATGAGGCATAAGAGCTTGCAGTTGCTGATCGTACTTTAAGTTTGCTTCTGTGTACCTTCAATTTTCTTGTCAAATCTCTTAATGAAGAGAACCATCTGCTCTTCTCTTTGACTTGTCCCTCGACAGCAAACGCTATTTATGAACAAGTACATATATGTCAACTTTAACGATAACAAGGAAGGCGAAATATGAAGGAGAGAGATGTACATACCCAAAGAACCAACATGCATCGACTTGCGCATTAGTTCATTTTGAATCTCACTGAGAGAATTCAATGCTTCTTCGCATTCTCTAGTCTTTTGTTGGTTCTCCAGTTTAAGTTCCTCAACCATTCTCTTCATATCCTCCATCTCTTTCCTCTGCTGCTCACAGTCACTTCTCATCCCTTCAGCCTCTTCTTCTGCCCTGCAGACAAGATTTTCCTAAAAAGAGGATGACAGTTTAACTATTTGCAACTTTTGTAACCACCCCAACCTCAACTAGAAACACTAAGATTGTGGAATAACTCTCACTTGAGTTTGCTGGGACAGAACAGTGTCAGTTGAACCTTTCACCGCTAGCATTCCAGTTTCTTCAACATCTAAAAAACAAAAGCTGTGATCAGAGTTGTGAAAAAGTTAGGTAGAATTGTCCAAGACACAAAAAGGTTAGAAAGCAACATACAGGTAGCCGTTGTCTCTTTCCTAATAGAAATGCCACATAGAATTGCAGCTCCTGTCACTCCTTCTAATCGTATAGATAACTCTCCTTCCCTACCTACGAGCATCCTTAGATCCTCTATCACAAGAGGTGTATTTGCTCCTACTTGCGAAAACAAATCAAGGCCGGATATGACCTGCAATAGTTTTCCACTCGAATCATAAATGACATGTGATGAATAAGAAGAAAATAAAAGCTCAATTTCGGTGATGATGTCTTGCCTTTGCTCCTTGAATGAATATATCAAAAACTCTAACTCCCGGTGGACCCTTAGTGAACTCGATTTCAGCAAAATGCAAATCGATGAAGTAGTCCCCAGGATCCAGTGACTGAAACTTGTAAGCGAAATTACCAAGACGAGCTGTTTGATACAACAAAATCTCATCTTCATTGCCAACAACAGCATCAGTTGTAATACTTTCACCTCCACTAAAAAACTCATCCTTCAAGAAAGTTACATCCTCCACAGTCACATCCGTGCTTATAGAACCAGAGTTGATACTTATAACAGGAGTCATACTCTCCCGAAAGTCTCCAGGTGGAGAAGGTAACTCAAAAGAAGACTCAGGAGACAACTCATAGCCAAATGTCTGACAGATTGCTGAGAATTTCACAACTTGGCTTTTACGGCCAAGTCTTGTAGTAGTAGTAGAACCATCAATTCCATTCTCTAGAGAAAGCTCAGTAGAAAATCTTCTTTTCTTAGAAAATTCTGGTGAATCTTCATAGCTACCTCTAGGTAAATCAGGTGAAGCGCCACAATTTACTAGATCTGGAGATGCTAATGAAAACCCTAATACAACTTTTCCTGAAATCAAACCCAATGCTACTCCATAAATCTCTAGACAAAGGCGAATTTGATTTGACAGAAGAGAAAAAAGGAAAGGTTCGGTTACCATCTAACGCTACGGGATCACTAGATTGTTCCAATTTCATCAAATCTGGGCTTGATTGTTCCATATCAACATCTAAATTCAAATCTAGAATCAGTAAAGCAAGAGATAAATTAAGAACTCTTCTTAAAATGAATGAATGACTTACCGTTACTCAATTCGCAATTTGAATCCAGATCTGCCATTGCCACAGTCCTTGAGCGCGATGCTATATCCTTTTCAGCTGCTGATGAAAAAAAAAAGTAAGAAAATTGAAGGAGAACCAAAAACAATCGTCTAAGATCAAATTGAAAATCTCACAGCGAGAGAAGCTTTCAGGTCGCGGAGAAGCATCAGTTGCGAGAAGTGGATCACAACAATCCTCCATTAACAAAAATTTCGCAGGAAAATGAAGAAGATGATGAGAAGGATAAAGAGAGAAACAAGTATAGAGACGCGAAGAGATTTCAAATTTGGGGAAGAAGAGAGAATATTTGTGGTTTAAGGTAATAAGAATCGGATTCTCTTTTTCCGTTGCGGTTACTTTAACGTTATTAGACGACCGTTGATCTTTTTTACTAACTTTGAAATTTGAAATTGATTTCCCGGGCAGCCGGGCAATGATTGACCTCTTTTTCGGGCAGGGGCACTGTACTGACACGTGCCGTTTGAACCGAATCCAAGCAGACATAACCGGAGATAACCGAATCAAATGATATTTATTAAGAGTGCCCTAATGATTAGTCTAAATAGTTTTGTGAAAAGTAGTACAAATTCAAATTCACTATCCTGCATACTGCAAGATGAGGTTGAATTGTTGAAATACGAATTTTTTATTATGTAATATGAAATTAATATCAATATGTGAAAGATTCATTTTAGGCTAAAGGCCATGAGATAGTACAATTCTCAATTCTATTTTTCTTTGGCTGCATTATATTTGAATCAAGAGAAATTTCATCTAAAAATGAGTATAAATGTTAGCTAACCAAGTCATTAAATATAGAGAGAACAAAATGGACAGAAAAAAAAATCAATTCTAGGAAAATAGGTAAATGATTTTCAACTCAAGCAACCTCAAAGGTTCGAAAACGAGTTTTTCTATCAATAATAATGGAAAGCTTATGCATCTAAGGAGAGTAATTATGTAATCACTCACGTATTGACTTAGCAATCTAAATTTATGCATGTATACTTTATGTTTTGTTATTTAAATATATAAGTTTTTTTGTTTTTAAAAAGACATTATTCAAAAATTACAACAAATTATTGTATCGATTTTCAAAGAGAAACACAAATAGATGATATGAAGAGACCTCTTATATATGTAAAATTTGGTCTTTGGGCTAATGTTTGTATAGTGCCTTAGTGGTGTGATCTAATACTGAAGTGAGTGTCGGGATAAGTTCACTTGCGTTGTTGGTCCTTGAAACTAGTTGTGATTCACTATCGTTATTACACAAGTTACCTGAAATATCGAGGCGCCATGAAAATAGTTGGTCCGTGAAAGTTGAAACTGTCTCGTTTTGCATCATTCGTCACAAGAGAAAGCTACATTTAGGATCAAAATTGGCTTACAAAAAAATTATTTAATTTGGACCCTTAAAACCTTTTTTTTTTTTGGGACACTTAAACTTGTTGATGCCTGTAATTGAACTATAATTTAATGGGGAATTAATAATAATTCTTCAGTTTGAACATAAGCTAAAATCAATTCATCAATCAATGATTGCAGATAAATTAAAAACAGTTTACTAATGTTCAAAGAAGTTTCACGGGACATTTCATCGGTGATCGATCATACAGTATCTTCTAAGTTCAAAGACGCGCAACACACACACACATGCAATTATCTGACTGGATGTATCAAGCATTAGTGGTACGGCCTATTATAAAATCTGAACAGCTGTGAAGTGAATCATATAATAATATGGAAAGTACACAACACGTCTTTGTCCTCTAACCGTACATTACATTTCACTCTGGCAACTACTAATAGTCATGTGCCAGCTTATCATGCCATGGCCCGGCTTATGTCTTGTGCATTCTCTTCTCTTTCTTTTTCTATCATACATTAATTGTTAAGCCAAGAATTAAGAGAAAAATTGTAAGCTTTTTATATGAAAATGTACATGTACATCTTTAATTCTATAAATATCTTCATGTTATGCCATTCATTTGATCTGTTTATAATCAATTAATTTAGAATTCTTTATTTAGTCACATATCTATCTAGCTTAGCATAAAAATTTGTAATACTGAATTTCTAAATGCATTAAAGATGGTGGTTGTTTTACGCATTTTAGTGGTATTTAGTCCACATAAATTTAATGTCCAAGAAAGTATGTCCACACAAATTTTGGACCAAGGACCATATCAAGTATTTTATCATGAAATTATATATGTTTTACTTGATGTAACACGTACCAAGGGTGAATTTAAATTTGATTGGAAAACGGTTATTTTAACCACGTCAACTAATGGTTTTTGGGTAAATTATTTGAGTTAGATGTGTCATAGCCTTGTAATGTATTGTATATCGGATTTTAACTTCTTTTATTTTGTCACAAACAAGATTAAAATACAAATTTGTTGGTATAAAATCTTCTTGCAATTATTTTGCTGATTCTCTGCATTTTCCGAATGAAAAGATATCGAAGAATAATGAATTCATAAAAAGTAGTATAATGAATTAAAAACTACGGAAAGAAAAGAACTAGTCTACGATGGATCCGAGCAATAATCTGAACAAGAAGCTTTGTTTCTTCCCATCCTTCTTCTTTTCTCTATACCGATATTGCAAAGGAGACGAACAAGAAGAGACAGAAGAAGAAGAGTAACAAGACGAGACCGACGAGGAAGAAGATGTTGATGTTGAGCCGCAATACGTCGCCGTTTCAACTGCCTTCTTAGTGTAATCGTAGTACTCCAGAGATAGCTTAGAGAGCCTCTCGGTGAGACAGAGAGAACAGATTCCAGGAGACTGTCTATGTTTCGTGTGCTTCTTGCATGAGAAGTTATTGTCTGAATTAGAATTTGAATCCGATCTCTTCCCTTCTTCAGCTTTCTTTGATTTCATTGTTCTTCTTGTTCTTCTGTTGATGAGAAAATTCGCCATTGATAAATAAGAGACTGTCGTGAGCTTTGGTTTTGAATTGTATTTGTCTTTTCCTTTTCAACATCTCATGTTTGTATTTATAAGTGTGTCGTGTAATTAATGCAAAGCTGGTTTTAAATTTCCATGATGTTTCCGGGATCCTTCACTTCTTTGTTTTTCATTTTTAAAAGAAGATAGGCCCACAATTTTATATTTATTTGTTTTCAAAATGTTTATTATCGAATTTTAATTAACACTTGTTCGTTTATGATTAGTCGTCGTGACTAATAAGCTAATTTTGATATAAAACCATTTTTCAGCATCAGTAGATAAGTAGACATTTTGTTTATGTGTGAATGAAAAAAGTTGGTAGGGTAGATGCAAACATTATTAAATTTATACCAAACTTTTTGTTGGTTTTAGTTATGAGATCTGGAGTGGTTACTGTGTTGTATTTTATAAATGGACGGCTTAGATGTAGTAAGATCTCAAGTCGGGTCCACCTAATTAGGTAAGTCGGTGGGCCGGTGTTATTGGGCCTTTATACTCAAATTTCCTCCGAGGTCAATGCCCATCTGGCAGTTGCTCATTACACTTGTCTCTGCTTTCGCTAGTCTCTAGACTTTCAAGTCTTTCATGATCAACATTCAAACCCATGTAGAATTTTCTTTTATATTCATAATTTAACAATCCTAAATTATTGATAAAAAATATTCTGTCTCCAACTTTCTACAGTGATTATATTTTGTAAGAAAGATCAAATTCATTATCTTATGTTGTAAATCATACACAAAATTCAGACGAAAATGTGAACAATGTTAGAACTTTTGCAATCATACACAAAATTCTAAAAGGGTAAAATTGACTTTTGCATCATCATCAAATTAAAAAATGTTAATCATTATGGATGGTGCTTCGTATTTTAATTTACTTTTTTTTTTTTTTTTTAA
>Ga0041059_1002745_pt1 | contig 12816 bp, 14 predicted proteins | sample AraColnosormetaG_FD_56232 | JGI IMG/M metagenome (GOLD analysis project Ga0041059, IMG submission 56232) | Arabidopsis roots microbial communities from North Carolina, USA - Col MF nosort | ecosystem: Host-associated > Plants > Roots > Unclassified | place: USA: North Carolina | collected... | reverse complement strand
ATATTTAAATAAACTATTTGAAGAGATAAAATATATTCATGCATAAATTTATTTTTTTATTTTATATCTATTAATCATTTGTAATTTTATTGCAGATCTGTTTTGGAAAAATCAAAATATTAGATATTTATTTTTTTTACTGTTGAATTTGAATTAAAAAATATTAAATATTTTAATAATTATCACAATAAATCTATTTACTACCGTTCTTGTTCCAGTAGAACCGCTTAATCCGCTTGATAAAGCATATAGATGAAGATTGTGATAAGGCATATGGATGAACAATAACAGCAATTCAACCACTTATAGAAAAACATAAAAAATAACTTTTTGTAACCTCGTTTCTTCCACCGTAAACCTGTTGGTTTTCATCTCAAGAAGCAGCAGACCTCACACAACTGTGATCATCATCAATGTTCTGCAAAAGCAGAAGAGGGTAAATGCGGAAGTACCTATTTTTTAGAGAAAGTGAAAACCGAATGAGAAAGAAAGAAACTGGGTAGAAAGAAACTGAGGGTTATAAGTTAATTTTCTTATAAATTTATCATGTAATATTATGTGTTAGGATATCTCCAACGCTAATCACCATTATGGTGTTTAAATTACACCATTTTTGGCGCTAAAACTTGTGTCCTCTCCAACCATAACACCAAAAATCACACTAAAAGAATAATCTATTATTATATTATTTATTTAACAGATTTCATTTATTATTTAATAGTTTTGATTAGTATTTATTATTAGTATAGAATTACAATATATTATAAACATAGTACCTTTTTTTTCTGCAAACTGAAATATATTAACCAATTGAGATTTTACAAAGTAGTTTTTGTAACCAAGGTGGTTGACAACCTGATTCAGAATAAAAATCTCCATGAATACAATTGGAGGTTGAGAGGTAATGAGCTATACTATTATTTACACGCTTTGTGAAACCAAAGGAGATTGAAGAAAATTTTGACGCCCAATAATCTATGTCAAGCAGATGGTTCTCTATCTCTGAATTATTAGAGTGCCCATTAATCGATTTTATGAGTATTTCACAATCTCTTTCAAATTGTATCTTCCTAAACCCTCTTATCCAAGCTTGTTAAAGTGCTACTAGAAGAGCTTTCGTTTCTGCCTCTAAAGGAGACGTTACATTAGGTAGTTGTGATGAACCCCAAGCTTTTGGTATCCCTTGATCATCTCTGATAATCCACCCGCATGTAGCTTGACCCGAACGCATATCAAATCCTGCATCAAAATTACATTTGACCGTCGACAAGGGAGGTTAATCCAAATAGGGTGCGAGATCATAACCGGTTGAGTGTCTTTGGCTGGGATTAAAGCACTTCTTAAAGTTGTAATCCATTCATGAACCTCAGCTTGTACTTGTAGAACCATCCGTGAAGGGCTTTCCCAATATTTGTTAAAAACAAAATTATTTCTCGCCTTCCAAATTCTCCATAATAGCCATATCGGAACCAACTATTTATTTTTTGTGAGTTGCTGGTTAAAGTACGAATCTATTATATAAGAGATATTCTCCTTTAGATCATTCAAAAAATGATGGGTTTGAAGGATAGTCAAATTTGACAGACGCCACACCATATTTGCGTAAGGACACGTAAACAGAACATGATTTATGGTTTCTTCTTCTCTACGGCACCGAGAACACAAAGAATCAATTTTCATACCTCTTGTGATTAGTCTGAAACAGGTTGGTAATGCCCGTGAAACGTCCTCCATAAGATGTATTTTATTTTAGGGATTATTGGAAGTTTCCATATCTTGTTCTTTAATTCAACAGAGCCATGAGGAATCGCTGGTTTCCAGTGGGTATCAGTTGGATCATGTGTGAGTAGCCAATATCCCGATCGAACAGTGTACTCTCCATTAGTGTTGTAGTTTCAAACCAACTTGTCTTCTTGCCTTAGCATCTAACACAGACTCATCTTTGAAGTATCTAGCTTTCATTATTCGTGCAAACAAGGAGTTAGGATTTTGAATTATCCGTCATGCTTGTTTTGCCAATAGAGCATCATTGAATTTGGAGAGGTCTCTGAATCCTAAGTCGCCTTCTTTTTTAGAGTATTGTAATCTTTTCCAACCAATCCATGGAATTCCTTTCTTTTTCGCATTCTTCTCCCACCAATAGTTCATAAGGATAGACTCTATTTCACAGATAACTTCCGCCGGGAGTTTGAAACATGACATTGCATAAATCGGCATTGCCATGACCATAAATTTTAGCATTATTTCCTTTTCAGCTAGTGATAGAAACTTTGCACTCCAACTAGACGTACGTTTTTTAACCCGATCAATAATATTCTCAACATTTCTCTTTTTTTCCTTCTGAACTGTTCCGGTAGTCCTAAATATTTGCCTCCGCCTCCATGATTTTGAATGCCTAAAATGTGCTTAGGACGATTTTGTGTTGTACCATGGACTTTTGATCTGAACGTAATCATCGATTTTGTCATGTTTATCTTTTGCCTAGAGTAGTAATCATAGACATCAAAGACATCCTTTAACGCTTGACAATTTCGGACATTTGCTTGGCAAAAAAACAGAGAATCGTCTACGAATTGAGATGAGTTATACTTGAATCTCCAAGCCCTATACGAATGCCTCTACTATCTCCATCCGAGACTCTTGATTTGATGAGGTGACTTAACACATCCGCACAAAGTATAAAAAGATAAGGTGAAAGAGGATCTCCTTGTCGGATTCCACGTTCCGGTTTGATAGTACCATGTGGTACTCCATTAATTAAAACGGAGTAACGGACTGTGCAAACTGCCCCCATAATCCAATCAATCCATCTCTCACAAAAACCAAACAACCTCATTGTCGTCTCCAAAAAGTTCCACTCCACTCTGTCGTAAGCTTTGCTAACATCAGTTTTAATAGCCATGTATGATTTTGCTACACGCTTTCTCACCATTAAAGAATGCATAATCTCATGTGTTATCATGACATTATCATTAATTAGTCTCCCTGGGATGAAAGCAGCTTGAGAGTCATAAACAATAGAATCCAGATGAGTCTTTAGCCTTGCTACTAAACATTTAGAGATTATCTTATAGAGCACATTACATAAAGCAATTTGTTTATAATCAGAAAGTGTTTCTGGATTGTTTATTTTGGGAATCATACAAATATTTGTGTGGTTTATTGATGGTTTCATATAGGAAGTCCTAAAATAATTTTTGACTTCTTTTATCACGTTAGGACCAGCGACATCCCAGCATGATTTGTAGAACCTTGCTGTTAGACCGTCTGGTCCCGGTGCTCTGTCCTCACCTACCGCACTCACAGCATTAAAGATTTCCTCATCGCTAAACTCTCGATTTAAATTATCATTTTTCGTTGATGTCACTGTTGGTGTAAAATCTGCAAAATCTATAACGGATACGGGTCGTCCATTACTCTTATAAATTTTGGTGAAGAATTGTTGAGCATGTCGTCCTATTGTTTGATCTCCTCTATAGATTTCACCATGGTCATCACTAATGGAGTTTATTCTATTTTTTGAGAACCTGGTTTTGGCGCAAGCGTTAAAAAACTCTGTCTTACGATCTCTTTCTCTCATCCATTGATTGCGACTTTTCTGCTGCCAATAAATCTCCTCATCTTTGTAAGTTTTGGTTAGATCTCTCTGAATTTGTGGAATCAATTGTCGTTCAGAATGTACGAGGCTTGATATAGCTCTATTTAGCACTGCTTGTAGATGTTTGATTCTTGTTTCTGCATTCAAATTTGTTTTATGTTTTAATCTTGACATGGCTTGTCGACACGTTCTTACTTGATCCATAATTGTAACATCTCGCTTCAACTTTTCTCTATTCGAACCTTCTTTAACGTGATGTTTGAAGTTTGGTATCTCAATCAGCCGCTTGTCAAACCGGAAAGGTTTCATCTTAGGTGGCTCTGAAATTCCTAAGGTTAATAACAAAGGCTTATGATCTGAAGCAGTAAATTCCAGAAACTCTAATTCCGAGAGTGGAAAAGAGGCAGCGCCTTCAGTATTGATGAATGCTCTATCTAAGCAGCTTTTTACTGTATGAGTATGTCGTTCTCCCACCCAAGAGAACTTGTAACCACTTGATCGAATGTCAACCAAATCACACATTGAAACCATGTTGCAAAAATCTCTGAAAGTCCATTCATCTCTTGGTGGTCCGCCTATCTTTTCAGAGTTTGATAATATCTCATTGAAGTCTCCTATGAGAACCCATGAGTCATTACGTGTAAGTGAAATATTTTCAAAGTGTTTCCAAAGATGATGTCTTTCACTTTGAGAAGGGTGACCATACACGCAAGACAAATAGAAACTTATGTTATTAATAGATATATGTACATCGATATGGCGTTCATCCTGAAAATTCTTAGATAAACGCACATTATCCTTCCACATCAAGGCCAAGCCACCGCTTCTACCTTGAGTGGGCTGAGTTGTTAGAGAATCCTAATACACACGCTAGATTATGTACAACATCACACTTATTAAGCGTTTCAATAAGAAATAAAACATCACACTTAGTTATTTTACATAAACGTACTAGAGGGGATTGAGTCAGCGGCGGGAGGCCCTGACAGTTCCAGGAGACGATCCTCATGGTGGTTGTGGGGGTACCGGGCCCCCCGCGCCTCCGTCAAGTCGCTGTGTTATGGCACATGTTGCAGCAGAATCCGTTCTCCTCTCTTTCTTGCGGAGATGGCTCAGGACCGCCGCTTCTTCCTCTGCTTCTGCGTGGTTGTATAGAGTTTCAAAACTTACTCTCTTTCTCTTCATGAACACAAAGTCATTTCCATCATTGTCTGAGACCTCCTCCATCTTCATTGTCTCACGATTGTTCATTTTGCTCTCTCTTGTTAACTTGGCATGAAGGTACCTTAATCTCTCAACAGTTAAATCTGTGTCTTCAAAGGCACTTGGAACATAAGATGAAACTGAATCAGAGGGGAGATTGGTGCTATGTGCCACTGTGCTTTGACATTGGATTCCGGGAATTAGAGTTGTCGGATCAACGCTTGGAATAGAGTCATCATTATACATCTCGTTGTCTCACTCATCATTGTTGTGATGATCATCATTATTGCCTTCATCATACTCTGCAGGATCAGCCTCTTCAAACACCAATGAACATTCTTCGACATCATGTTTCAAGGATCCACATTTAGTGCAGAACTTTCTTAGCCTTTCAAATCTATACTTTATGATTGTGTTCTTTCATGCATCGAAACGAAAGTTCCTCTGGAAACGAAGTGGGTCATCTAAATTCCAGTTTATCTTAACCCTTACAAATCCCACATGATTAGCATTCTCGTCAAAGTCGACATCATCAACATATCCTAGTCGATTCCCCACAGCACGAGCCATTGCGTTTGTCAAGTAGAGAAGGGGAATACCTTGAATTTTGACCCAGAAGGGTATGATTTTCATCTCCGCATCACTGATGTTTGGATCCCATCGATGAATTGAAAGCATCCAATCGTCGAATAACATAGGGCTTCTTCGCAGAACCAAGTTCATTGATTCTTCGGTCTGAAACTTGAACTGGACTTTCCCCTGTCCAAGGATTCGTCCTACACATGTCTGCAAATCCCCAAACGCAAGGCATCTGACCAATTAGCACCCTCAGATTTTGCTTTCTCGGATTCACTGTTGTGGCAATGAGAGAGAAACGGTTTACAGATGCCGCTTGAGAGCATAACTCCGGTGACAGAGTGATAGGGTCATCATTGATGCCCAAGGCGATATCTTGTACTGACTTTTTGAAAAAGTCACTCATCTCTGTTATTAGGATTAACAGATTTTTAATAGAATGGAAGTGTTGGAGCGAGAGAAGATGACAGAAGCCTTTATACTTGCGGATCCATGGCAGTTTTGGCAAGCGGTTAGCTCCCGAAAAATTGCGGTCATCATCACTGTTATGCAAGAGAAGAAGAGCTTAATAGCGGGTCACCCCCTAGCTAAATGCATAAGTACCCATTTTTTAAAGAAAGTGAAAACCGAATGAGAAAGAAAGAAACTGGGGAGAAAAAAAAATGAGGGTTATAAGTTGATTTTCTTATAAATTTATCATTTAATATTGTGTGTTAGGGCATCTTCAAGGCTAAACACCATTATGGTGTTTAAATTACACCATTTCTAGCGCTAAAACTTGTGTCCTCTCCAACCATAACACCAAAAAATCACACTAAAAAAATAATTTACTATTAAATTTTTTATTTAAAAGATTTCTTTTACTATTTATTAGTTTTGATTAGTATTTATTATTAGTATAGAATTACATAACATTATAAACATAATACATTGAAATATATATTTAAAATACATAAAATTTTAACTATTTTGAGTATTTTCATACATAATAATATAAAAATATCATAATTCAATAAACTATTTCAAGAGATATAATATATTAATGTATACATTCTTTTTTCATTTTATATCTATGAATTATTTGTTATGTTATGGAAAAATCAAAATACTAGATATTAATTGTTTTTACTATTGTATTTTATTTAAAAAAATTAAATACTTCAATAATTATCACAATAAATCTATTTACTATATTTATAAATAAAATTGTAATTAATATTATATAATAAGATCCGTAATAATTGATCCGCTTTCACCATTCAACATTTATTTGGAACCGCTTGATCCGCTCTTGTTCCGCTAGAACCGTTTGATCCAATTGATAGATCATATGGATGAAGATTGTGATAGAGCATATGGATGAACCATAACATGCAATCCGACCATCAAATCATTTACGAATTGTTTCATTTACTCTTCTCGAGACACAAAACAAACATCAAATCAAGTTAATTAACAACAATCTCTTTTTCTATTGTAGATGAAGAAGAATTTATGATGATACTTCTCTGTCGAAAAGCAAAAAAAAAACAGAAAACAAGGTAAAATTGTCGAAACTGTTGGAGATCTTTTTTGCTATGCTATCTTATTTGAAATGGCAGTCAAGTGTATTTATAACGGGTTTTCTAATTCAAACACCATGGTCTCGGGATGAGGGTAGTTCCTAAAAACTCATTGCGCTTCAGCAGCTTGTAGTACTCGTTTCGAGTTGCACACTTCTCTGATTCCAAATCATCACCACCTCCTCTCTCTGTTTGATCAGCTTCCTCTCGTGAAGCCATTTCTTCCTCAGAGTCTTCATCTACAAGTTCCAACCTCCTCCCCACGGGCTTTTTTCCTCGAGTGATGTCTGCCTTGTTCCTTGAGAATTCTCTTGCAGAGGACTTACTCGACCTTCGGGATCGAGTATTTCCAGCGGGAGGGCTGAAAGTTTCTTCTTCTTCCATCACTTCCTCCTCTTGGCTTGATTCGCTATGATCGATCTCGAAACTTGCTTGTTCTCTCCTTCTCGACCCCTTAGGTGATGGTTCAGAAAGTCCTCGAGCTGCTGCATGCGAAGAAGGTGTTGGGTACCTCTTCGATGGGGAGAGAGTTCTGTTCCGGATCCTTGACAGGAGCGTGCGCCTGTTTGTCATTGAGAAAGAGAGACTCAAAGGTTAAGAGATCGAGTGATGAAGAAAATAGATGTATTATGTTGAGTTTTTGATAGAAAGCGGAAGTGCAAGAAAAAGAGATAGAGAGAGAGATATAAGAATTCGAGATTGCTTTGGTATGAGAGGTGGAGAGATGAGGTTGTTGAGTTCGGGAATTGCAATGGGGGGACCAAAGCAACTATGGGGGGTTAAGAAGACAAAGAGACAACATCGTTTCAATGGAGGCGGGTCACGAGGCGTCGGAGTCCAGAAGGTGGTCTCTTTGGTTTCTTCACTTGATCGGACAGTGGAGAATGCTTCGCTTTTAATCACTCGATCAAACGGACCAGAATAAACCTCAAGAAGTCACTCGATCAAACGGTAGTGATGCTTCTCTCATTTGGTCATTCAAATCACCGGCTTAAAGCTCTCTTCCGCACTTTACTCGATCAACGGTTGAGATGATTGTTGACTTGTTTTGAATTTACTCGACTGTTGACTTCCTTAGGGTCAATAAAACAAACCTGAAACACTTAAACAAAAACATCAAAAATAACAAAAAAGATAGAAAGTTATATACATGGATAGACATGGGACTTCCACCCACGTGAGCTTGTTTTAAGTTACTAAGCTTGACTCTTACTGAGCTTAGTGAGAAAAAAGGTTGAAGGCGAAACAGAGAAGTCCTCATCTTCAGTGGTTGAATTTTTAATGCCTGAATCATACTCTGCATCCTCTCATGACGTATGGTATGATGAGTACTCATTTGATTTTTCTTCACAATAAACCTCTTTTTGATCAGCAGAGTAGTCTTCTTCTTCTAAACTAGGCTTCTTTCACCAATCCTCAATTTCAAAGTTCGGGTAGCCTTTAACCATTTCTTGAAGTTCCATAATGGTGCTATTTAACTTTTCCATCTTATGAGTTAACTTTCCAATTGTATCCTCCTGAGCTTTATATCCAATCTAGAGCTCCAGGAGTTCTTTAGCAACAGAATCAAGAATCAAGTGTTCTTCTTCAGCATAGGGGTTGGTGGGAGGTTTAGGCACTCCTGGAGAATAAGTCGGAATAGGAATTTCCTCCTCACTCAACAACTTGCTCTCTAGGCTTCTTTCCTCTAAGTGAACTGCTTTCTGATCTTCTGGTGCAAACCATTTCTGTTGTAAAATCTTCGTCCTCCTTGATAACTAGTGCAGTTTCCATCTTCTCTCGGTCAATACCCATTGAAAACTTATTAACTCTTTTTCAAACATCCATAGTTGATCTTTCAGCTTCATCACCCTTGATTATAATCCCTCTATGACTCTGCTTTGCCATTTAAATTTTTTTCTCATCTCATACCAGTCATCTTCTGTAGGATCTTCAGTCTGAGCTAACCCTTCTATTACTCTCTTCTTATGGTCAAAAGTTCTCTTTAACTTGCTGAGTTGAGAAGTATAGTTAACTCTTGGTGGGTTCCAGCTTCTGTTTCTTCATCAACATCCATGTCTTGAATCCCAAAATTCTTACCTCCTGTTGTTGATTTCCCTGAAGCTTTTCTGATGTCAAATCTCATCTTGATACCTTTTTCAAGGTTTAGATCAAATTTTCCATTCCTGACATCTATGACTGCTCCAGCTGAAGCTAAGAATGGTCTACCTAGGATTCGGAGATCCTTGCCTTCTTCATCTACGTCCAATACCATAAAATCTGTAGGTATCTCGACATTTCCAATCTTGACAGGCATATTTTCTATTAGACCATGAGGATGTGCAACAGAACCATCAGCTAAGAGTAAAGCTAAGTTGTAGAACTTGTATTTCATGATCCCTAGCCTTTTAGCTTTAGAGAGAGGCATAAGGCTAACAGATGCTCCCAAATCACAAAGGCACATATTGAATGTCAATGGTCCTAGAGGGCATGGCAAAGTGAATAAACCGGGATCATCAAGCTTTTCTTGGATAACTTTCTTCTTGTACGTTTCTTGAGTGATGACTCTACTAATCATCTCTTGATTCTGATCTTTCTTGAGTTTTTCAATTTTGAGCTTTTTTCCATAATGGTGAGTATTCAGCAAAGGTATGTGCTCTATAGTCCAGATGAATTGCTGGGTGGCAGGTGCAACAATTTGAGTTGAATCCCCCCTTCTTGAATCTTGAATCATACAATCCTCAGTATTGGGAGTCTGATGACTTGGTGGAAACTCATCTTCTTGGTGGATGGTGATAGCATTAGCAGTAGCATAGTCCTTAGGATTCTGGACTGCTTTTTCTGGAAGTTGCTAAGGATGCTTCGGAGCAGAGGTTGATGCAAATTGACTCTCCACATACTTGATTTTTGAATGCAGAGCTTTGAACTTGACATTTAGATCGTTGTAAGAACAATCGATCTTATTGTGTAATTCAGCTATCTTCTTGTCAAAAGCCATAGCTCCAGTAGCTTGTCCTTGAATGATTTTTGAATGACTTGCTTAATTTCAGGATCTTGAGTTGCTGGCGCTTGTTGTGGTTGTTGAGTGAACCCTGGTGGTGGATTCTGTTGTTGGTAGCCTCCATTAAACTGTTGTTTAGGGACATAACCTTGGTTGTACTGAACAAAAGGCTTTAGACTGATTCTGTTGTGGTGGATACACTTGATCTTGGGGGTTAGCTACATTAGTGCTTATGTAGGAGAGGTTTGGGTTAGGCTTGTAGTTGTTCTAGCGCTTATTGAACCCTCCTTGGTTCTGAATGTAGCACAGCTCTTCAATTTGATCATTCCCCCCTTCTTGCATTTGGAAGTGTTCTTCATCAGTGATGTAGTGTATCTGCTTCTCATGAGCCAGCAACAGCTTGTCTAGCTTTTCATTCAGAGCCTTCATATCTTTGCTAGTTTATCCTCATTTCTTCCAGTTCCTCTCAATGAGCGATCATAGTCTTCATTGTAGCACCCATCAGATTGTGCCAGATTTTCGACTAACTCCCAGCCTTCTTCTACATCCTTGTTCAGAAAGTTTCCATTGGAGGCAGTGTCGAGAAGCATTCTGATATTTGGTAAAGCCCCTCTATAGAGTGTGCTTAATAAAGAAGTTTTCTTGAAACCGTGATGGGGGCACTGAGTGGTGTAGCTTTTAAACCTCTCCCAAGCTTCACAGAAAGTTTCATTGTTTTTCTGTGTGAAGCCTGAGAATCTCGTTCCTCAATCTAGCTGTGCGAGCATTAGAGAAGAACTTGGCAAGAAAAGCTTTCTTACAATCGTCCCATGAGGTGATGGAGTTAGGGGGCAGAGTCTTCTCCCAATGGTGTGCCTTGTCTCCCAAAGAGAAGGGAAATAGTCTAAGCTGTCAAGATGGTCCAGGGGATCTTCAATAGGTAAACCATGAAACTTGTTTCCTTGGATCATTGAGATGAGACCACTCTTGATCTCAAAGTTGTTGTTCTGAACTAGTGGAGGCACTATCCTTTGTCTTTGGTGATGATTCCTTGGGGCATCACCAACACCAATGTTTCTTGGTTGATCAACATTAGGTGGGTCTTGAACATCAACTCGTCTGTTCAGTTGATCCATAGCAGCTGGTCTTTATTGATCACAGGCTGCCTTTGCTTTGGTTTCTTGTAATGTAACTTGATAAATGTAAAAGAACTTGATCTTAACTTTTTCTGATATCTTGAATGTAACAATGCAACAATGAATTGGCAACGGCGCCAAATTGATAAGTAGGTTTTTACGCCTACTTAATGTGCTGAAGTGTGGTGTGTTCAGTTCAATTCTGCTTAAACACTAACATATCGATGCAGCTATAGGGGGTGTCAATCCAGTCCACTGTTATTACTAGCAATCAAGATGTGTACAGAAGCAACTAAGTCAAACCAGATTATAGAGATGGTTGGTTTCTAGTAACAATCCTAGGTCAGGATTCAAACAACGAAAATGAGAACTTTAAAAGCTTTTCTCGATCATTGGGTCGAGTAGAACCAACATGTAACAAATTTAAGAACTAAAATGCAATCAACAAGTGACACAAATAACAGTTAAATAGAAGTGCAATGAGGGGGTGAATACAAATAAATCTAAGAAGAATAGAAGTCCTAAGGATGGATTCATTGATAAGGGCAACTCTAGGGCTCATCCGTGGCTAACAGGTGAAAGGCAGAAACCCTAGACGATAGATTCAAAAAAACCGGGTCAATCCACTCTCGTGACAGAGACCCCCATAACTCTAATACTTCCTAATCTCAACTCTCGTTGATGAAACATAGCAGAGCAGGGTTTGAGCAACAATCTACCAAAGCCAATAAGCAGACTAGCCAATATCTTGGTCTATAGCCTACAAATCTCTAGAATCTCTGGAAGGTCTGAAGTAGAGCTAGAATCGGGAGGAGCTGAACAAACATAACCGTTCAGGTTACTACTTTGTACCCGTTTGACCACAAAACCGAGCATCAAGTCAAAAATGAAAGCTCGTACCTATAGGAGGGATGACCAAAGGAGTTGGTTGGACCCGTGGAACCTCTTCAACTAGATTCTATGGAGCTGCTGGAAGAGCTTGATATGTCTATAATTTGCATGTTTTCAGTGTTCATTCATCATTATTTGGAGTCTAGTTTCATATCATTCATCACTGTTTTATATCATTTCTCATCATTCTCGCACACTTTGCATGATTAGGATAGCTGTTGGAGCTGGATTCCCCTCCAGGAATCCACCTGCGAAAATACCAAGCCAGCCCACAAAAGTCCACTAAGCCCATTAAGTAGAGGACCTACGCAGCTGACGAAATGACCTAGGAACTGACGAAGAGATATTCGTGGAGCGGACCTGATATCTCGGAACTGACCTGCCGAATATCCAGGAGGATCTCCGCAGATCCCGGACGGAGCTACCACGTGCGTAGACCTATATAAGGGAGGTAGGACGACTTGGAAGAGACATTCAATCCAACTTACATTGATACACACACTTTTACACTTGTAATCCCTTTTCACATTGTAAAAGCTTTGTCATAATTAATACAAAAGTCCATTCGTTCTTAGCAATACAACTCTCAAGGTTTCAGTGAAGATCTAGCCCTCCTTTCTCATAATCTTAAATACAAATATCTAGTGTGGATTTCAGAACCCACATTTGGCGCCGTCTGTGGGGACGACAATATATCATTCCAACACCAAAACTAACACATCAATTGTGACCAACGATCATGGATCCCAATTCATCCAATTCATCGGGATCTGGCCTACCAGTTCAGATTCCAAACGATGACGTTACGGACGGGCACCTCCCAACGGATCTCCCTCCCGGAGCCCAGGTTGATGCTATCCATAACACTGACACAGAGAACATCTCCCAAAA
>Ga0041059_1002744_pt1 | contig 12822 bp, 7 predicted proteins | sample AraColnosormetaG_FD_56232 | JGI IMG/M metagenome (GOLD analysis project Ga0041059, IMG submission 56232) | Arabidopsis roots microbial communities from North Carolina, USA - Col MF nosort | ecosystem: Host-associated > Plants > Roots > Unclassified | place: USA: North Carolina | collected 2013-09-02 | reverse complement strand
TTTTTTTTTTTTTTTTTTCACAGATTAAGTTGTTAAGTACATACATATTTTGAGTTCCGGACAAGAAAAAAGTTGTGCGTGTTTAGTAATGGGCTTTTTAAAATATTTTGGATATATATAGCTGGGCTTTGTGATAAACCCAAAAACTCAAAAAGCTATGTCATTGCAAACAAATATCTAGGTTTACAATCGGTGGTTGATAACGTAATGGCAGAGGCAGACGACGGCGGAAACGGAGACGGTGCCACCGCCGGTGACTGCTACGCTCATCATCACTACAGAGATGTCAAACTAGCAAGAGATGCAAGTGAAAATATAGACTCAATCAGCTCGCTTCCTGATGTGATCCTCCAACAAATCCTCTCCTCTCTTCCGACCAATTTAGCTATCAGAACTTCAGTCTTGTCCACACGATGGAGGCATGTATGGTCTGACACACCTTACATATACTTTGATGGACCAGGAACTTTGTATAGGGGACTGAAGGCTGATACGATAAACAAAACCCTAGCTCGATACAAGCTTCCCAAGATTATGAGTTTTCACCTCTATACCAAAATATTTTAGACAATGTTCTTTACATTGATGAATTCTTTGCTAAGAATCTTTGTGGTTTTCCGTTTCTCGAAAGCTTAAAGTTGTTTTATGTTGTTAATCTGATGGTTCTAGATCTAAGTAAATCGTTGCGTCTAAAAACATTAGCCAAACCAAGCCGAATCAGAGAGTTTCCTCTGGAGTCTTATTGGCTATGTTATATCAAATCTCATTTTAAAATCATACTAGATGATGAAAACTTTTTCTTTATTTTGTTGGACTATTTAGGAAATATTATTGGACTATAGTATAAGTTTTCTTAAAATATATAGTACAATTCACAATAGCAACGTTAAACATCAAAATGCAAAACACCAGAATTTCATTAAAACACTTTTATGTGTAAAAAATAAGTCAAACGACTATTTCTTGAAATTTAAACGATCATTACGCTGTTTAAGCTCTGACTCAAACCTATCATTTCCATAATCACTTCTTTTTTCCAACCAACTGATGACGTCGGCAAAGACAATTTCGATGTTCTCTGGTGTCTCGCCGGTGAGCAAACCGTGCCACATCCCAGGGTACAACTTTAAGGTCTTGTCAGCGCTCAACGCAACCTTGTACAGTTCTTGGCTCACTGCTTTATCTGTTACTTTATCATCATCTCCGTGTAATACCAAAAACGGCAATGAAACCTATTATCATCATTATGTGCATTAGTTCTCGATCGGATGATTTATATTTTACAGAGACAAAAAAAATCTAACGTTAGAATCTTAATTACCACTATTTGAGTCCAATCTGAATATCATATGCATTTATGGAAATCTTGGATATATATATATATATGTAATCACTTATAATTTACCTCTTGAAGTCTCTTCTCCAAGTCGTTGCTGATCCTTAAGAGCTCATACGCAGTTTTCAAGCGTGGTCGTCCTTTCGAGCATAAAGGATTTTCTCTAACCTTAATTAGTCGTATATAGCAAAATGTACAAAAATTAAATCAAGCATATTGATCAGTTTCTTACACAGATTTTTGATAAACTAATCATTTTTGATTACTAAATGTTATATAGAAACATACCTGTTTTCTAATTTCTGGCTCTTTATATGAAATCTCGATGATATCTTGACTAGGAATGATTTTCCATTTGGGTATAATCGAAATAAGCTTTGTTAATATCGAAATAACAAAAGGACTTGGCTTCATTTCTTCTGCGATCTGTGACAAATGTATATATATTCCACATTTACAATATTTCTTCACTGACAAACAAATGTTTCATTTATATGCATTTAATTTACATCACTCTATAAAATTACCTATTATATAAGAAAATACGCATTATTAGTTGCATAGCTGACTACATATGTAGATACTATAAACATGGATATCAATGATAGATAAACTATCATTTCTAAAATCTAGTAATTTGGATTGATACTTTAACGGATTCGAAACGGTATATAATGATTAAAAAAAAAAAGTTGACTGAGTTTCAAATCAACTACAACATGATCTCTCATTATTCTAAGCCAGCTACAACAAATTCCAAACACTTGATTTTTATAATTATACATATGTTTCTTCTTTGTGTATGAATAAAGGCCAGCTACAACATAGTCATAATTTGCAATGATCATATATCCATGTGACAACTGAGACTTTTCCATTTGATTGTTTCTTGTAGAATAGTGGGTAAAACTACATCTTGCTCATGACATAAGAGTTTACCTCCGAACAAAGTTTGCCATTAGTTTTTTAGCTACCACACGATTTATTTCTGCTCGACTTATTTTACTCGTAGTATAGAAAATGTGTATAGATATTCGGTTAGTTATTGTTTAATTTCAATTACATATTATAAATTAACGAGCCTAACAATAATATATATTAGGTAACTAAAAACTTTTAAGAAGATGAGAAATAGTGAAATACCTTACACATTGGAGCGACCAAGATAGCTCCATCCCAAAAGTCAGGGTTCTTCCTGCCTAGCAACAAAACAACTGCTCCTCCCATTGACTCTCCTAACATAAACCTCATCTTCCACTTGTTTTCTTCCCTCTCTATTTCAATTTTGCATTCCAAGAGATAATTAAGTATATGTCAAATAGAAAAACAACTTTCAAGATATTCATTATCAGCTGCTTGCATCATCGCACGTTCGACCAAGAAAATTCATATGGATTCACCAATTATATAGTTTTTTCCATTACAACGTTTTTTTGTCACACAAAAATATCAATCAATAAGTTGACTTTTACCATCACAAAGTCAACGTTACCGCAAATAGCTGTGTAGTGAGTTGAGACATCATCAACAAGACGATCAAAGTTTGAGATATAAGCGCTAAGCCCATCAGATTTTCCATGTCCTTCATAATCCATTCCATATACCGCAAATCCTGCCTTCACAAGCCTTCTAGCAGTACCTAATCCAATCATATTCACCTTGAACGTTATTTTATTTTTTTATTGTTGTGGTAACTAAGAATTGGATCTTAGACCAGATTAATTAAGCGGTATTAGCTATTTCCTTGTCTCAGATAAAAGCTAGATGTAAAAATGTAAAAAAAAATAAAAAAATTATAATATATAGAATTTGTGAAGTGGGTTGATCTCAACTATTCATGGTGATACTGCATTCCATGCCATATCCATGGCAAAGGAAAACTAAAGCCCTTGGCTCTCTGTTTGTTGGTAGCCATCTGCATGTGAACAACTTAAATCCTCGAGTGTTCTTTATGAAACTCTGCACATAAATATATAATCATCAATCAATCGCCAGCCTTTTCTATATATGCGTTGCATACATATATAAATACACACCTCTTCGTACTTGATGTCCTCTGTTTCAATCGCCTGCACACCAAAACCAATTCATTACGAGAAATTTGAAAGAAAAAATACACTTTTAGGTTTAAACCTAATCTAAGAAAAAGAGATTGTTAATCAACTAACCATTACGTCACAAGAGATTGATTTCAATCACTTTTTTTTTTTCTCTCATGCAATCTTGGAGACAAGAGTTGAGAAAGTATATAGAAGAATTGTAGAGTTCTGCTTGATCGTTTGACCCTGACAACTTAATAATATACATGACTTTCCCCTTCTTTGTTTTCATTTCACCCCTTCAACTTTCAAAATAATACAAAATATACCCTACCTTACGAAATTTTTTAAATTAATTCCTAACTCTCGAACACTAATTAGTAAATCAAACAAGTAGTTTCCGAAAAGTGTACATGGAATTTAAGATAGGATAAGTGTAGTCAGTGAAATAGTTTTGACTTTTGAGTTATATAATTAGAAAAGTAGTTAAGTTCATATGGATAAGATCATTCTATTTGACAAAAAGTCGTTAATGTACTTACCATATTCCATAAGTGCACATGGGCAAATTACATGAATCCATTTACAAATTACAATATAGCAAACTGGCACAATTTCGTAGCATATTCATGCATTAAACTTTCACTTCTATTTTAGCCGAGTTTGATACCTTTCCGCCGAAATTGTTAAATGGTTAGTGGTTCTTTTAAATTAAATTTCAAAATTACAACTTAGAATAGTCATGATGTGAGCAAATGTTTCTGGCTTTATTAGTCAATTTCTCTAAAAAAATATGTGGTGTCAAATATATTTTTTATTGTTAGTTTCTCTAAATTTGTAAATGGTTTCAGAACTACGGCGTCACATTTATTGAATTTTTGGTCCAAAAGTAATTAAATCGGTTAACTATGCATAGACCTTGAATCTGTGCTATCTACAAATTTCTGTGGTTTTTGAGGTTTGTTAATGAGTTGTTGTGCTACGGATTAGAGATTTTCCGTAAATATAAAATACTTCACTACTTATTTCACAAGTAACTTCGTAGGTAAAGTATAGGACTACAAGTTTGCCAAAAAAAAAAATATAGGACTACACAAGTACATAAACCGCTGCAAAAAAAAGGGTACATAAACAATGCTATCGTTCACTTATTTATGCTTCAAGAATCCATCATGCTTATGTTTTAGCTGACTCTCTAACCCTCCGTTCGAATCTGTGGCTCTATCTTCCAACCAGTTTATGATATCACCAAACACAATTTCTGAATTTTCATTAGTTTCCCCATACAACAAAGCATGCCACATTTTGGGGTACAGCTTGAATGTCTTGTCCGAGCTTGAAGCCACTTCGTATAACATTTTGCTTATGCTTTTATCCGTCACTTTATCATCTTCTCCGTGAAGAACAATGAAAGGAATTGATACCTAGTTCAAAAGCCATATATATATAACTAATTAATAAACAAGGTTTGTAAAATGTTTTCTTCATTATATAACCAAATATACATATCCATAAATATGTCTAAAAAAATTAGAACCTGGTGAAGATTCTTCTCAAGATCTAAGCTAACCAACAAGAGTTGGTAGGCGGTGTTGAGGCGAGGCCGGCCTTTATAGCAATACTTGTTCTCCCTCACCTGTAAAATTCACATAAATCATATGTATATATGGTTAATAACAAGCTGATATTACAAGTAAAATTTGGCGTCTTAGATCAGTATCACTCACCTGATTTCTGATGTGAGGTTCTTTAATTGCAATGTCAATAATATCATTTCCTGGAACTATTTTCCACGTTGGAATAAACTTGGCTAACTTGATAAGGATTGAGATCACTACTGGATGTGGCTTTATCTCGTCTGCTAACTGTCCATAACAACATTCATTGTATTAGTTGATAAACAAAACATTTTGATTATCTCTGTGGGACTTTCGGTAGTTGATATAATCATTTCGATAATTGAGTTTTGATTACTTGTTTAATTAGTGGTATATATACTGGTATTTGGTTGTAACAAGTAGTTGTGTATATATAGAAACTATGAGACAAATGACTAATGAAGAGTGATTGAACCATTTTTCTGTATTATCTAAGGGCATTTATTACCAATCCAATAAGTAGAGAACATTATTGAAAAATATGGATTAGTCCCACTTTAAGAAACTATTTTTCGTTTTTGATTTGGACTTTTTATCTGATTCTTAAACCATCATTGAAATTAAATGAAAACTATGAAATAATTTTGGGTTCTTAAAACACCAATAAATAATGCAAGACTAAAGATAACTAAAAATAATTAACTGAAAAAAGAGATTACTAACCTTACACATGGGTGCTACCAAAACGGCACCGTCCCAAAAATCAGGCTTCTTTCTGGCTAAGAGCAACACAACTGCTCCTCCCATGGATTCTCCAAGTAGGAACCTCATCTTCCCCTTGTTCTCTTCCCTCTCTACAAATTATTTTTACCATTTCTTTTAGTATATTAATGAAAATCTAAACACATATCAAATTAAGGGGTTTCTAAGAGAATTACCACAAATTGTAGAATAATGATTAGAGACATCATCAACGAGATCATCAAAGTTACTGATGTAACCATTTAGACCCTCAGATTTTCCATGTCCTTCATAGTCCATTCCATATACGGCAAAACCGGCATTGGCTAACCTCGTGGCTGCGCCTGATTAATCCCATATAATTCGTTATGTCGTTAGTACATAACTAAATATAATAACAATTTGATCAACGTTAGTAAATATTTTAATATCTGACTGAACTGTTCATGGTGATGCTGGACTCCATAGCGTAGCCATGGCAGAGGAAGAGCAATGCCTTTGGTTCTTGCTTCACTGGTTTCCATACACAAGTGAACAACTTCATGCCTCGTGAGTTCAACACAAAATCCTGCCAAAAGAAAAAACACACACACTTGCATTAGACCTAATAGAATGATTCTGCTAGATCGAGATTATAGGATCAAAAAAAGAAAGGAATAACTATCACTTTTCTACAGTCACAGAGCTCTACATGAGCTTGGAAACATATATAAAGACACTAACCTCTTCATACATAACCATGATCCTCTGTTTTTTTGTCCTGTTTTTATACAAAGTTAAGATATGATCTTGTTTCAAAGGGATTTATGCGGAGAGCGAGAGGGAAAGAGTTAGTTGTTGTCTGATTTATAGAAGATGAAAAGAGAGGAGTCACAGAGGAATAAAGCGACCCCAAAAAAACAGGGGACCATGCAATTACGCTGCGTTTTGGTTGGGATATTTTCCTCGTAGTAGATGACGTCACCAGAAACATTGAACGAGTCCAAGATTTTACTTTTCATATTTGAATATGAATGTTTCAGCCGTTGGTGCTTGACCGGCTTGGTTTTTCATTTGACCAAATGGCATACTGAGTCATTATGAAATGCTCATAATTTAGTCTTTGAATATTGAACTTGGGGATGGATAAACATGCATTTATGTCTTTGTATCAACTTGTTGACAAATGTATGGTTGGTTCATTACGCGACTCATAATTACACTTTTCCATCACATTATTGATTACGATAACGTCTTTAACCAAAACTTCTTCTAAGATTACTCCTTCATTCACAATCTAATTAGACATGTCAAAAAGAAAAAGAAAAGAGAAGAAATTTATTCTGAAAAGCTAAATTATGTTATTATTATATTTGAAATCAAATAATTCTCCTTCAAAAACAAAAAATAACAGTTCAATCGGCGCGTGTCTAATTATACAACTCTCTATTCACTTTTTTAGTATTTTCTTGCATTAATAAATGATTTTGGTACAAGATTTCACTACTAGGATTTTATAATCCCTGGCCCATAAGATATAAAACTCAGCCCATTAGATGTGTGTTGGGTTTTATACTCACAGTCAAAGCCCAAATATAACCTAAAATCTGATTATTAACTCTTAGCCGTCTTCTTCTTCATTTTTCTCTAGGGTTTCTAATCTCTTATAACAACACCGCAAAAGAGTAAAGGGACGCTAGAGAGAGCTCGAAGACGCAATGGGTAAGCCTAAATTCTCAAACTTTTTCCTCTGTTAACACACAATTTCGTACGTTTAGGTTATGAGATTTGATTTTATATTGTGAAATGGAATCTGAACAGCGAGAATCAAGGTTCATGAGCTGAGGGAGAAATCAAAAGCTGATCTTTCGGGTCAGTTGAAGGAATTTAAGGCAGAGCTTGCTCTCCTTCGTGTCGCTAAGGTCACTGGAGGTGCTCCTAATAAGCTCTCTAAGATGTATGTGTTTCCTCTATACACACTTTGTGTGATCAAATGTTACATTTTTCTGATTTTGGTTAACTCTTTTTTTTTTTGGATTCTGAATTCTTCATAGCTTTGTTTATGATCTTGCTGGTGTTAGTGGTTAGTCAGGGTTATGTAGTAATCATATTTAGCTAGGTTTAATTATGTTTATGTGTTGTTATGGACATATATTATTACCTAAGTTCTGCTTATGTTTTGCAAGTTGTTTAGTGTAATTTTTGTATCCTAGGTCCTATCATTATCCTCTATAGATAGATAAAGTAGCTTACTTGCTTAGTTATATCACTGTTGGATTGTTCGGTCACTGGTTTTTAATCACATTGATCTCAAATGGGTTATGTTTTATGTTGATTTCAGCAAGGTGGTGAGGAAGTCGATTGCTCAGGTGTTGACAGTGATCTCACAGAAACAAAAGTCTGCTTTGAGAGAGGCATACAAGAACAAGAAGCTTTTGCCTCTTGATCTTCGTCCCAAGAAGACTAGAGCCATCAGGAGGAGACTCACTAAGCATCAGGTATTTGTATATTCTTTAGTGTGATTCAGATTGATATTGAGAAGTGATGAACAAATCCTGTGTTTTATTGTACTGAATGGAATAATTGCTGGCTGATTTGAATAGGCATCGTTGAAGACAGAGAGGGAGAAGAAGAAAGAAATGTACTTTCCAATAAGGAAGTATGCTATTAAGGTGTAAGCTTTTATCTTGATCACATCAATTTTTGTGTTTGAATTTGAGCTCGTGTGAGTTTTTGCTTTGTTTTCCTTCCTTGTTAAAGATATTAAAAGCTCATCTTAATGAAAGATTGATTCAGAAAAACAGTATTGTTATATTATTGGATCATAGCATCTTTTATATTACTCAGTTGAGGGTTAGCTTGTTAGGGTAGTGATCTCTATACATTACTCTTCACTCCAACTCGATCTTGCCTTGAGCAGTTCATTGCTTATCAACTAAACCCAACTCGATCGCGCAGCGACATGACTCTCTCTAGCATATTACTCAACCAGTGGTAAACTCTAGGCAATGTGATTCTTTCTTAGAAAACTTTTAATTGCGTACATATGTTTGACCCGAGAAAAAATCATATTAAAAGAAACGAAAGTGATGCGGTGATTTGCAAGATAAGTTGACAGATATGAAACCTACACACCAATAGAGAATCATTAGGTAAAAAATCTGAGATTTTGAAGAATTGATAATACCATTTTGACCAAAAAGAAGAAGAAGAAGAATTGATACACCAAAATATGTCCTCTTGTGTGAATCACTTTGTTGGTCACTAAGATTTGTTAGACCAAGATGAAGAGGTGGGGGCTGGCGATATATATCCGCAATATATCAGAGACTATCGTAGTTTTGTTAAGTAATCGTGTTTGAAATTTGAAGTTGAACATATGTAAACATCAGTTGTTTATAATTTATTTCTGAGAAAAAGACAAATTTTGAGAAATTTGACTTTGTGATTACTTGTCTTATAGGGCAAGAGTTGACTTTCGCATAATCTCTTGTGCCAAATTGTTTTCACACATTCTCTATTCTTTTGAATGTTCCTTTTAGTTCTTTTGGTTCTGTAGGATGAATATTCTTCAAATTCGTCACACAGATAAAGCATATGAGCCGAAATCCAAGTGACCAAACCTTTGCATTTTTCAAACATAACAACTTTTTCTATGCACTTAGTTTGGTAAGGTTTGGTTATGAAGTGTGTGGTCGTTGCTATACGTAGAATAGCTTATTGCTGGTCAGCGTTATTGCAGAACTTGCTTACATCGATACACAATTGACTTTGGTAAGCAAGAAACAGTTTTCTTTTTCAATGAACTCGTGTCTGCAAAATATTTGTATATATATTTATGCGTAGATTTCATTTTCAAACCTTGTCATCATGTCATTATATATATTCATGTGTAAAATACATAATATCTGAGGTAGTGCGTATCTTTGATCTTGTTGGTCAAACAATAGCTTAATAGTTATATATAATGATGGTTTCAATATTTCCAAGTAAAAAAAACATTTGAATTGTTCAACACCACATAATTTAGTAACACTCTAACCGTCAATCATCTACATCATATCCTACTTAAGATAAACATAAATCACCGGAATTTCGAAATTCTTGCTAAGTCAATAGACTCAAAGCCACTATAACTATAATATATTCTTCCATCTAATGACTTGATGAAAATTTTGAAGTATTAAGAATCGAAATGATTAAACACAAAAGAAAACTAATGTATTGGGTCAACTATTACACCAGTATGAAACTACATGAAACATTACTTATATATTGAATATTAAAAACTTGCATGAATAGAGAAAGTCAGTCAAAACTTTGTATTGGCCATTGGTTTCATACATTGAGAAACTATCTCTCTATATAATGTTGAAGTGTACCTTACAAAGACAATCAAGAGACTAGAAGACACAAGTGACTCCATTAAACATATTCAGAAAGAAGAGTAGTAAGTAGTAAAATCTTATCAATGTCGAAAAAACCGAAGTCTGTTCATTTCTCTACCTCTTCTCCTAAATCATTCCTTTCTTCTTTTCCTTCATTCACTTCTCTCCCGGCTTCTCCTCTCAACCAGACTTTTTCTCAGTCGATGATGGAGGAAACCGTTGAGGCCGCAGAATCAATCATCAAGAAATGGGATCCGAACTCACCATCCTACACAAAGATCATCTCTCTGTTTAGTCATAGCAGAAGAGAGGCCAAAGAATTCATCAGATGCATCCGTGACTTACGCAGAGCCATGCACTTTCTTATCTCTCAGCACTCAAAATCTGCCAAGCTAGTTCTTGCACAGCACCTGATGCAGATTGCTATGGCCAGGCTCGAAAAAGAGTTCTTCCAGATTCTGTCTTCAAACCGAGACCAACTTGATCCTGAATCTGTCTCTGGTCACTCCTCCATTTCAAGCAATTCAGAATTTGAAGATGTTATGCAATCTTCTGATGATGAAGAAGAAGATGAGCTGAAGAAGGCTGGTGAAACGATCACTAAGGTCGAAAAAGCTGCAGCACTTGTGATGTCAGACCTCAAGGTCATAGCAGAGACTATGATCAGCTGTGGATATGGTAAAGAGTGCATAAAGAGCTATAAGTTGATCAGAAAGTCAATTGTAGATGAAGGGCTACACTTACTTGGTATCGAAAAGTGCAAGATCTCCCGGTTCAACAGAATGGACTGGGACGTGCTCGAGCATATGATCAAGAACTGGATCAAAGCTGCAAAGATTGGTGTCATAACACTCCTCCGCGGAGAGAAACTTCTATGTGATCATGTCTTCTCTGCTTCAAGTACAATAAGAGAGTCTTGCTTTTACGAGATAGTGAACGAAGCAGGAATCAATCTTTTCAAGTTCCCAGAACTCGTTGCGGAGAAAAAACCATCGCCAGAGAGGATCTTCAGGCTGATGGATCTCTATGCAGCAATCTCTGACCTTAGACCAGACATAGAACTGATATTCCACTTTGACTCAGTAGCTGCTGTTAAAACTCTGGTCCTCTCATCGCTGAAGAAACTCAAGGACTCAATCTACACAAGTCTCATGGAATTTGAGTCAACAATACAAAAGGATTCTTCTAAAGCACTAACTGCAGGAGGAGGGATTCACAAGCTGACTAGATCAACCATGAGTTTCATATCATCTCTTTCTGAATACAGCCGTGTGTTATCAGAGATTCTTGCAGAGCATCCACTTAAGAAAAACACACGTATGCTAGAATCTTATTTCACAGCTCCAATCTTAGAAGATGAACACAACAACCACGCAGTCTCGGTCCATCTAGCTTGGCTCATCTTGATTTTCCTATGCAAACTAGACATCAAAGCAGAGAGTTACAAGGATGTTTCCCTCTCTTACCTCTTCCTAGTGAACAACATTCAGTTTGTGGTTGATACCGTTCGTTCAACACACCTCAGGAACCTCCTCGGAGACGACTGGCTCACAAAGCACGAAGCAAAACTCAGAAGCTACGCTGCAAACTATGAGATCGCAGCGTGGGCCAATGTATACATATCTTTACCAGAGAAAACAAGTAGCAGACTATCACCAGAGGAAGCCAAAACACATTTCAAGAGGTTTCACGCGGTATTCGAAGAAGCTTATATGAAACAATCATCATGTGTGATAACAGATGCAAAACTTAGGAACGAGCTAAAAGTTTCCATAGCAAAGAAAATAGTACCGGAATACAGAGAGTTTTACGGTAAGTACTTGCCAACGCTGAGTAAGGAGAGAAACATAGAGATGCTGGTGAGCTTTAAGCCTGATAACTTGGAGAACTATCTCTCGGATTTGTTCCATGGAACACCAATACTTAGTGGCTCTTCTTCTTCTTCTTCCTCTTTGTCTTCTTCATCTTGTATCTCACTTGGATGTGTAAGAAACTAAAGTTCACAGTTAGAACATTTGCTTAGTATCTTCATCACTTACATTAAGTGGATTATGTGAAATATTAAATATGTAAGCCCACTTCTATTTGTTGCACATCTTTTTATTAAGTCTAGTGATTAACTGAATCAAACAGTTATGAAACAACTAAGAAAAAAAACTCAAGAAAGTAAAATCTAAAAAATTGGATAAAACCTGCAAAATCTACTACAAAAATCGAACTTTTAACTATCTAAGTAAACAAAAAAGTAAGTAAAATCTACATAAACAAAGTTTCATAAAATACAAAAGAGTCACAATCAAAGCTGAAATCAATCATCTACTGATTTCGTTTAATTTCTCTGCTAATTTTTGAAATTTCGATCGACAACAGATATGTGTTATATACATCGAAGACAAGGAGATATAGAATTCAATATATGAATAGTCTTCAGTCGAATACCTGCAACGTAAGTGCTCGGCATGGATTTTTCCATCTCCATCTTCGTCGCGAGAAAACAATTGGGACAATTTCTTCTACTCAGACCGGTAACTTTCCAAATGTCGTGTAAACCGGTCAGACCGGTATTTGGTTTAGAACTTTAAATCATGTTCAGCTCATCAAGGCCATGGCCCATGGGCTAAAAAACTCATAAAAAACTTTGAAAGTCATCAACAGTTTTTCAATAACAAGATAAAAAGAGTTTTTTTTTTTGCCAAAAAAACTTTCAAATTAACTTTTTTTTTGTTTTTTTTTTTTTTTTT
>Ga0041059_1002743_pt1 | contig 12825 bp, 5 predicted proteins | sample AraColnosormetaG_FD_56232 | JGI IMG/M metagenome (GOLD analysis project Ga0041059, IMG submission 56232) | Arabidopsis roots microbial communities from North Carolina, USA - Col MF nosort | ecosystem: Host-associated > Plants > Roots > Unclassified | place: USA: North Carolina | collected 2013-09-02 | reverse complement strand
ACAACCATTTGCATTCCTTCGGAGGATGTTGACACGTGTAAACATGAGGAAACAAAAAATTTCCCTGAAATCATTAGACATTGATAGATCAAATCGTTAATGTTAGTAGTTAAAAAGGATTAGTGATCATAAATATATTTTGTGTACGTTTTATTTTTTAATTACTTGCAAGAATTAATAGTTAGGGGCATGAATTTAATTACATGTGCATGACTTACGTTATCTCTTTTCATCAATTAAACCTAGAAACCCATATTTTCAGGCACAACCTATAGAGAAACTGGACAAAACACGGGGGATAATATCGAAGTTCCAAGTCCTCTTCAACGACTTTAGCATCTACGATTTAAGCACTGCGCAGTTACTTCTTCGACCGTGCTCTTCCTAAGAAGAGGTTCCACGTAGGAGTCATCAATTACGCGTTCCATTTCACCTCCAAATTTAAATCCCCAAATGGGTTCAACCAAGTGATAACGAATGCGCATTTTGATATGGACTCACTCTCAGGAACCGGGAACTCCAGCACTTTAGTATCATCTGCCTGGAGGAAGTTGTTCCTGGAAGAGAGTGTTGAAATCGTTGTCGTTGAAGAGGTTGGAACTCGATTTTATCCACCGGGTTTTGGTCGGTTTATCTAAGGTACTTGTCTTCCACCAATCAAGACCTATGCTCTTGAGTAGTGGACATGATCTCTCTCTATCTCTCTCTTTATTTTTCTCACTCTCCTTTTTTTGTTTGATACTTTCAAATATTTGATGAGAACTGTGATAATCCATGGACGCCTCTATGCTTATTTATACTAATTTTCCTTTGATGATCAGAAGACTTTTGATTTGGTAATAACTAATAAGTCTTCCATTCAAAAAATCTTGCAGTTGAATTTTAAGTGCCGTGTTAGTTAAAATAGTTTCTCGACCTCAGAAAACATGTGAATGTGGTCGAGACAGTACACCAAATGACGTGTACGAAAATAAACCTCATTTTCTCTTAACCTTAAAAGTATCAATTCACTAGTGGATACGCATTGGCCGGTCGTTGGGTATTTATGATTGTGTAAACAATTATTGGGGTAGTGTGTCGTTGTCGTGGGTCTCGGCTTGATTTGAAAAGGTCTTTTTTATTTGATCTTGTTAAATCCTAACTGTCTACACCACACACGAACAAAATTGATTACCTATTTGTTGTTTATATTATGTAAAGTATATGATCAAGTATAAGTATAAATAAAAGAGGGTTCTACTATTATTTATGCATTAATTATACATCATATTCAATATATAAAAATATAACAGGCTTTTAAATGATGTTATTTCGATACAAATTATTAGATGCATATTGTCATTTTATGAAATGGTGAGCTAAGTCACAAAACCCTAGATAAGCTCTAAACTAATCTTACAATTATTTAAACTAATTAAAATACCTTCAGAAAATGTCAAAGCCCCAACGTTAAAGAAAAAGAAATAGACAATATATGCATAAGTAACACACTTTTCTGAACGTTATCTTCAGCATCTGCTGCTCCACCGTCTTTACCAACACCATCACAAGAAATATAAATGCGGCAGAAAAAAGTCTTTTATCTAATAAGAATCGAAACATAAACTTAGAATGAAACACGAAATCCATTAACTTTCCAATTTTATGTGGATATGTCCACACTTTGTTTCACGTCACCATCATCATTGTCTTCTTTTTCACTTTAAATGGACGGCTTTGGGAATCCCATGGTCATTGCGATAACAGGATTATTAATGTAAGATTTAGAAAACGTTTAGAATATTTACTTATTCATATTTCTTTATATCATTTTCTAATTAGGCTGAACAGATATTAAGGTATTGTATTAATAACTCAAAACAAAGAGTTCACCCCAATCTTGTAATAACTTATCATAATATCAAAACATTCGATCCATTTCTAATAGGTCGGAGTTGAAAACTTCCGCACTAGAAGTCTTGTGATTTTTTCTCTCAGAAGAGATCATGATATAACAGTTCCATATCATTTGTCAACATCACTTGCATATATGTATAAGTGTAATCATAAACCATAAACATAATTTATTTGTGGGATAGTGGAGAATACAAAGACGCTAAGAAAACATCAACAACAAGAAGAAGACGACAAAAGCCACTAGAGGAAAGAAGAGAAGCAACAATGCATGGAGGAAACAAAGATTCACGATATATTTGGATGATCTCATCAGTTCTTGCGAAGTACGATGAGGTATTGCATTGTGGGTTTGGCATTCTGGAGACGAGAAAATTCTTGGTGTGCCTTGGCCTCGACGAGCTCAAAGGCTTTCATCATCGCTTCGGCTCCAAAATGTGCGGAGAGGATACCTCCAAAGGCAGACTTCAAGGAGACAGCCAAGATTTTGGGGTCAAGCGACTCCCCGTTTGGCTGAATGATATCCTCGAATGCCTCAATTGTGAACTTCCCGTTCTCTTCTATGATTTGCCTCAACTCGCCTTCTTCTGCAATGTAGAGTGTGATGTTGAAAGACTCCACCTTGTCTTTCTCAATGACACCCTTTTTGTTATAAAAAAAAGGTTAAAGAAGATAATGTTAGTTTTTTCATTGTAGATGGTTTGTTAAAGATTAAAAGATAACGTTATTTATATACCTGCTGAGCAAGATCATTTAAAGAGGCTCCGATTAAGTCCAACACTATTCCTCTATATGTTTCCGACATCTTGATACCGTCTCTTAGACACGATCCTAAAAGCAACATTAATCCCTCGGGCACAAGCTCTTCAGCTCGAGCATCCAATATATTCTTGGAGTCGAGCGAGAACTGATCAAGATACGCTTTCTTGACCTTGTTGTTAAATCCGGTGCAATGCATGTCTCTGTTCCAGAGGGGAGAGTTGCGGTCTGAGATCCCTTTGGGGATTTTGGAGGTGAATTGAAAAGCATAATTCATGACTCCTATGTGGATACTATGCTTAGGAAGAACACGGTCAAAGAAGGAACCAGGAATGGCAGCACTATAGTATCTCCTGCCAGAAGGAAGTCCCTGGAAGAGAGTGTTGAAATCGTTATTGCTTAAGTCGTTGAAGAGGACCTGGAACTCGATGTTATCGTCCGGGTTTTGTCCGGTTTCTCTAAGATACTTCTCTTCCACGGCATCTATTATGTTTTGGACTGCGACAAAAGTGTTAGGTCCACTTGCACAACCGAAATCCGCAACACTGAACCGATTCGAAATCAAATTGAGGCTGAGGTTCGTTGAAATCACCGCGTTTATTTTATCCTTTGCTGCTTTCAGCAAATCTCTCTATAAAACCCCAATCAAAGAGAAGCCTGTAAATACATCTTAGGAATTCATATTCTAGCTAAGAATTTAAAAATCAATTGTTATGTATAAACCTGATACGAAGAATGCTGCTTGTAACTCTCAGGACCTTCTCCTCCAACCATGACCCATTCTGGAGTAGGTGACATTATTTCGCTCGCTTTCTTTTTTCTCACTTTTCTTTTCTTGTTTGATACTTTACTTTGTTATGAGAATTGTGATGATCTATGGACGCCTCTATGCTTGTTTATACTAATTTTTCATTTGAAATCTCTTCTCTTAATTACACTGTACCTTAAACTAGTTTTGCCAAGAAGTTAAAATGTAAGATATGAAACGATTAAAGGATTTACAAAGTCGATGGTGCACACAAGGGAGAATATAGTTTGATGTTTGAATATCATGGATGTCTATGGTGGACTCTTTTCTTGTTTTTCGTCTTCTATAGTTTTATGTTTTAATATTATTTGAAAAACAAAACAAATCTGTCAAAAGATTGAAAACGAGTCTTTTTAAACACTCTTCATGTTTTTCTCTTTCTTAAAAAAGTTATTTCTTGTTTTTCTGATGAAAAGGATAAAAATGAATGTTCAATTTTGTTTTAAAGATGAAAGATAAAAAAAAGCACAGATGTATGTAATCTAACATTTCTCAAAATTGGAAGTTAGTAAATTTTAACAAATATATACTTAATTTCATAAAGCTTCGAAATATCTTTTATATTTGTCTCACCATGGAGGCAACTCTATTTTTGCTTGTTATCTCAAAGTTGGAGTATTAAAAGATAGAACTACGTCTACTAAAATGGGAGATTTAGTAAAAAATAACATTTGATCAGTCATTGGAAGTTCATATGAATTTTCATCGGAGAATCTACTAAAATCTTAGGTTTGAAAAATAGGGTAAAGGTATTTTTGGTAGACAAATTTATACTAGATTTCTACCATCCATAAACATAACTTTGGATTTACTTTAAGACATTATCATAAACAGTCTAATACAGTTTATAGTGATAATAATCTTCTTAAATATGATAACAATTATGATATGTATTTATAAAATTTTCAATAATTGTCGAGAAAATTAATTTAGCAATTTTTATTTTATTTTGTTATCATTGCATATAAGCATGAGATATCGTCTAGTATATAGTTGTTGAAGATAAAACCAAACTAAAAAGCATTCGTCGAAGGAAAAGAATTCATGAAAAGCATTTGATTGTGGCCCCCAAAATTCTTCAATAAGTTTGAAACCAAGGGAGAGAGATATCGTCACTACTACTCCAGATTGATCATGATTGGAGGAGAAGGTCCTGAGAGATATAACCAACAATCTTTAATTCGTATCAGGTTTATGTTAGATATAAATGATTTGGTCTCCTAGTTAGCTAGGTTCTTAATTCCGATGATCTATGTATTTAGAATTCTCCTCTTTATACAGAGAGCATTGCTAGAAGTGGTGAAGGACAAGATGACCAAGGCGAACTCAGCGAACCTCAGCCTCGATTTCCTTTCGAACCGGTTCGGTATAGCAGACTTCGATTTTTGCGAGTGGACCTAACACTTTTGTGTCAGTCCAAAACATACTTGGTAGAAGAAAAATACCATAGAGAGACGGACAAAACCCCGACATACGTACACATCGATTTCCATGTTCTCTTCAACGACTTTAGCATCAATGATTTCAACACTCTCTTTCAAACACTTTCTCTAGAGAGAAGATACTATAGCGCTGGAGTTCCTGGTTCCTTCTTCGACCGTGTTCTTCCTAAGGAAAGTTTCTAACATAGGAGTCATGAGTTACACATTCCACTTCACCTCGAAAATACCCAAAGCGATCATGGACCGCGACTCTCCCTTGTGGAACAAAGACATGCAGTGCATCGCGTTCAACCAAGCGGTAAAGAATGCGTGTCTTGATCAATACTCTATCGACACCAAGAATCTATGGATGCTAGAGCTGAAGAGCTCGTGCCCGGAGGATTGATGTTGCTTTTAGGATTGTGTCTTAGAGACGAAGTTAATTAAGATGTCCGAGACCCCTAAAGGAATCGTAATGGACTTTATCGGAGAACCTCTTAGTGATCTTGCTCAAACGGTACATAATTTGAAATTTAAAGATTACCTACAATTCTATAATTAAGTACTAACTAACATTATCTTTTTTTTTAATAGAGTTTTTATTAAAAATAGGGTAAAATCGACCAAGGCAAGCTGGACTCTTTCAAAACCTCATTTTACTTTGCAGAACTCGGCGAGATTAGGCAAATCATTGAGGAGAATGTGAAGTTCACTATTGAGGATATCATTCACTCTAACAATGAGTTTCCGTTAGACCTCAAGATATTGCCCGTCTCCTTCAAGGCCTTCTCCCCTCCAGAATGCCAAACCCGGAATGCAGTACCTCATTGTGATTCGCAAGAACTGATCCATGATCCAAATATGTTGTTAAGTTATGTGTTTAATTTCTTCAGTTCTCGTCTTTAGCGTCTTTGTACTCTCCCCTATCCTTCAAATTAATAATAACTTCACTTTACACTTATACCTTTACGATGATTTTCATATTTTCTTACATTATATGTTCTTATTGAGATTTTTATTCATTAAAAAAAATCTCAACGATTAAAACGGCATCATTTTGTTAACACAATATGACAACTCGACACTGAGCTTATAGCTTACTAATTATTTATTTTTCTTTTTTAATGTCCAACCGCCAAAAAATAAAATCTTAACGTTAGAATTTATACAAATAATGCCGGTAGAAACAAACTCATATATAAAATAATAAAATTATACTAACTTCTTTCTAAACAAAAATTGCAATAAACATAAATCAGAAACAAAAATGATCTTTAATAAAAAAGAAAGACAAATTATCCAAATAAATTTATATTGCTTGAATCTGTAGAGTTTTAGATAAAACATTTCCCTTAAAAACATATAAATTACTGAAATATATTTCACAATATGTCTATATGTCTTCAAAGTTATTTGTATGAAGTAAATATTTGAGATAAAATAATAATAATAATAATGATAATAAATAAATAAATAAATAAATATTTGAGATGATTTTCGGAAGTGAAGCAAGAGCTTAAATCATCGACAAAGCCAGCCTGATTTTCACGACTAACTCTATTTCAAAGATTTCACAAATTCATATTTTCTCATTATTTTTGGTCCTTGTTTTACACTTTACTTTTTTCGTGTTGAAATCTCTGAAATTGTTTTGTTAACAATCAATTTTCTGATCGCTTTGAACTATACAAATTAATCAAAAACTGAATAGTTATCAATTATATATTCTTTAAGAAGAATACAATTCATGCATGACTGATGAGAAGATATGAAAGGGAAGCAAAGAAGATATGCTGAAAAGTCGTGGGAGGAAAATGATGTAGACGTTAATGCCAAAAGAGTAATTAATTAGTTTTCCTAAATTATAATTGACCAAAAAAGACAAAAGATTTGACTTTTCTTCTTTGCTTTGGAAAAACTCAAGTATAGCAAGCATTGCTGACCCAAAATCCCCATCATAGTACTATCTTCTTCCTTCTCAGTGCAGTCTAATGCTGATTCTTCTCGGATAATATCTTAGAAAAATTATGCGAAAAATGCAAGATTACGTGATGGCTATTCGTATAAATAACAAAAGGAAGAAGTAAGCGATAATTCTTTAGCAAAAAGAAGTAAGCGATAATGTCCATAATCGTTGATGCATACAAAGAATTCTATTGCAATAAGGAAGCGTCACGTGAACGTAACAACGGGGTTAATAAAGTACCCGGTCTATTACATCGGTTTAACTACGCCAAGACACATATTTTTTTACTTTTAAGTCACTGAAAGGGACAAATCTCTTATAGGAATAGCCTACCTTATAGAGTATTAATTATTTATAAGCTATAAGAGACTAGAGACTTTGAAATCAGAAATTTCAAACTTCTTATGAGATACATATGTAAGAACATTCTTAAAAAATGATTCTTTTGAGTTCTAGTTATTATCGGTTGTTAAAAAAAAATACTTTTTATGTGTTAAACTCTCAAAATGAGAAACTTTCAGACTTTCAGTCTTTTCAATTTTTAAATATTTCAAAACTATCACAATAATTACATTTTTTTACTATAGAGACTTTCTAAAATAGATATATGTTTTCTACCTAAATCATCTAGTTTGACTGTTAAACTGCGACTCAGACACTTCCTCGGTTTGGGTTTATGCTAATATTTGATAATTTCAAAACCAGAAAACTCGACAAAAACCCACCATGAACCTACGACCCGATGATTTTAACATAAAATTTAGGATTTCAAACTTTTAGTGTATTCAATATTCAGTTAATTTAGAAAAATATTTGGTTATTCATATCACTATTCTATTATGGTTTTAGTTAGATTTAAGTTTTTAATCTTTCTATTATTATTGTTATTTTGTTAAACATAGTACAATTATTTTTATTTTTATATTTATAAATTTGTATAAATATCAAATATATTAAACAAATTTTAATCTATTGACTTATGGTCAAACCCGGTTAACCTGATGATCTGATCTGATGGCCTAAAAAATATTTAGGTTCACTGTCCAAATATATAACATTCATGATCTGGAATGATCGAGCAAACAAGAAAGAAAGAAAATATATATATTAAACACAACATCAACATCAACTTCCCTCCCAACACTATATATAATATCTATTTTAAAGTTGAATAACGATGGCTTTATATGTTGCCATTCACATCAATCGCATGTATATGAGTAACAAGTGGTTCTGCTTTTTTGTATTAACAAAATAATAATCTGAACCATTAAAGTATATATGGGATGATTTGTACGGTAGAAACGTTTATGAATTCATCCCATTATATGTGTTCCACCTATAGTTAATGTTTTTTTCCTTTTATATTAAAACATCTTTTTTTACATTTTTAAGTTATGATTAAAAATGCCTTCTAATTCTGAAAATATTGCATACACTTATAAAAGTTTTTACATAAATACAAAATAACATATTTTGTAAATACAGAATTTTTTTTGTAGTTATTAACCTTTTATATTCTAATATATTAATGGGTGATTGACACAAATAGCACAAAAAAACTTTATTATTCCAAAAATATCACCATTTTTTGAAACTTCCAAAAATAGCATTTAAAGTTTTTAATCCTCGATAATTAAATAAATAATAAAGTGTTTTTATTACCATTTCTATCAATCCTCCAAATAAAAATGAGAGCAAACACTAATCTAATATTAAATTGAATCAAAAAACTTTTAAATAGTGAAAATATATATCCTAAATTGGAAATAAAAAACCCAAATATAATACTAAAAACTAATTTTAAAATAAAAAATCTCTTTTAAATGGTGAAAATATATATTCTAAATTGGAAATAGGAAACCCAAATATAATACCATAAATTAATATTAAAATGAATCAAAATTTCTTTTAAATAGTTGAAATATATACTCTAAATTGAAATAGAAAACCCAAATATAATATTTTAAATTTATTTCTAATTTATTTTGGTTGAATAGATTTTAGATAAAATTATGGTATTATTATTGTCCATAAAACTTGTTTTAGTGTTACTAATTTCTCAAATAATGAATTGAGTGCTATTTATGTCTAAAAAACTTTTTAATGCTATTTTTGTCCAAAAAACTTAATAGTGTGCTATTTATGGGAATTTATCTATTCTTTAAGATATTTTATTTAAATTATATATTTTCTATTTGATTCACATTATTTGATCGACTTTTACTATTCAAACATATATTTAGACCGTCAAAAAATTATTTTGATCTACACTTGTTACGCTTGATCCATTGAATACATTTGATCCGCTATGCTTGATCCACTTTCTCTATTCAATCAATAGTTTCAAAAAGAGTATGTTAATAACAATATTTCTTTTTGCATTTAACACTGTTAACTCACAAAAGTAGTTTTCAGACATGAAATAGTAAACTTTAGTTAATAAAAACTTTGAAAAATACTAGAAACGTATTATTCACCGAATAAATAGTTAACTAATTATATATAATTTTTTAGTTGGACTATTTCAAACAATCGGCCTTCGCCGAATCTCTCGCCATCACAAACACATCAGCGCTTCTCAATTTGAAGTTGTGAACTATTTCATCTCGCCTGTTACATTGACATATCTCCAAGATTCTAATTCTTAAAACCTTTTTCCGGTTCTAAATTAATTTTCGAGTATATATCACTAAATTAATAATTCTATAAATTAATAAAAATATCATAGTTTAGTTTATTAATTTATTAAAAATTTACTGAAACATTTCATACTTCACCTTATACTTCAGTTTCATACTTAATCTTATACTTCATTTTCCAAACTATATTTAATGTTTTAACTTTAAAGATCTATGTGGTCATATAATTATTTTAAATTACACCTGTCGCAATGCCGTCACTTATAATTTGTCATATAAGCAACGTTTGTTGACCGCATTCAGCTTCATATAGTAAGAAGCTGCCTTTTTTTAATTGGACGACGTTCCATATATTTAATTTATTCTCATTACAGTAAATTGTTTTTTAAGAACACGGAATATTACTATATATAAGCATCGAGAGGTCCATGGATTATCACTACTCTCATCATAAACCAAAGTATCAAACAATAAAAGATTTTTGAGAAAAAAGAGAGAGAGATATCATGACTACTACTCCAGATTGGATCATGATTGGAGGAGACGGTCCTGAGAGTTATAACCAACAATCCTCGTATCAGGTTCAAATATAAATGATTTGCATTCCTAGTTATCTATGTTCTTAATTCCTATGATGTATATATTTAATATCTTCTCTATATACAGAGAGCATTGTTGGAAGCGACAAAGGACAAGATGACCAAGGCGATCTCAGCCAATCTCGACCTAGACTTGATTTCGAATCGCTTCATTGTAGCGGATTTCGGTTGTGCAAGTGGACCTAACACTTTTGTGGCAGTTCAAAACATAATAGATGCGGTAGAAGAAAAGTACCGTAGAGAAACCGGACAAAACCCGGCAGATAACATCGAGTTCCAAGTCCTCTTCAATGATTTCAGCCTCAATGATTTCAACACTCTCTTCCAGACACTTCCACCCGGAAGAAGATACTTCAGCGCTGGAGTTCCTGGTTCCTTCTTCGAACGTGTTCTTCCTAAGGAGAGTTTCCACATCGGAGTCATGAGTTACGCGTTCCATTTCACCTCCAAAATCCCCAAAGGGATTATGGACCGCGACTCTCCCTTGTGGAACAAAGACATGCAGTGCACGGGGTTCAACCCCGCTGTCAAGAAAGCGTATCTTGACCAGTACTCTATCGACACCAAAATTCTTTTAGATGCTAGAGCTGAAGAGCTCGTGCCCGGGGGGTTGATGTTGCTTTTAGGATCGTGTCTAAGAGACGGAGTTAAGATGTCCGAGACCCCTAAAGGAACTGTAATGGATTTTATTGGAGAATCTCTTAGCGATCTTGCTAAACAGGTACATAATTTGATCGTTATAGTATTATACAACTGCATAAGTACTAACTAACATTTTCTTCTTTTTTTTTATGATATAAAAAAGGGTGTCACCGAGCAAGAGAAGGTGGACACTTTCAGAACCTCAATTTACTTTGCAGAACAAGGTGAGATAAGGCAAATCATTGAGGAGAATGGGAAGTTCACAATCGAGGCTTTTGAAGATATCATTCACGCTAAAAACGAGTTTCCTTTTGACCCCAAGACATTGGCCATCTCTTTCAAGGCCTTCTATGGTGCTTTCATTTCCGCACATTTTGGAGTCGAAGTCATGAGGAAAGCCTTTGAGCTTGTTGAGGTCAAGGCACGCGAACAGATTTCTCGCCTCCATAACTCCAAACCCGGAATGCAGTACCTCATCGTGCTTCGCAAGAACTAAACCGTGATCCAAATATATTGTTATATGTGATTTCCTCCATTGTTGCTTCTCTTCTTTCGTCTATCTTATGGTGCTTTGTCGTCTCTTCTTCTTGTTGTTTTGTCTTAACGTCTTTGTATTCTCCCCTATCCTACAAATGAATAAAACTTCACTTTACGCTTATATGTATAACGAGTATTGTTGTTGAATCATATGTATATGGTTTGATAACAAACAAGCTTCCATAGTATCATCAATAATACTATATATAGAAACACTTCTGTTTTCTTGCGAAACATATTTTCTTTGACAAACATTGATTTTCTTTGAGCATATCAGATCAGAGTCCACAATCTACACTAAAAGTCTAAAAGCATAAGACATACAATTTGGATACTTCATTTATTGGGTAATTGGAAAGAATAATAACTTTTACTAGTATAGTTTTTAATGATTTATCTAGTACAGTTTTCATTATACAATTCTATATTTGAATATAGTTATCCAGATTATAAAATACAATTACTAATAATTTGTCAGATATCCATTGGAATCCATTGAAAAGAGCCTGATTGCATATGAGATATATATATATATATTGATGTTGGTTAAAATTCCATTGTTTAGTTAGAAAATAACAAATAATTACATCAAAAAATTGAGAGCATGATTTTTGTTTGTTTTACGATTAGTTCTTTGTGTTAGTATATTTTAGTAATATAAAATTGACTTTTAAAAATACTAGTCATCTGTTTAAATGTTCTTTTAGACTAGAAATTTTCTTTTATTCTAGCGTCATTTTGTGTATTTTCTTATAGTATTTAGATTAGATTTATAGCTCTTTCTCTATTATTGTAAGAGTTAATTGTGTATAAGCCACCGAAAATTAAAAAACTTCTACAAAAAACAAACTTTTTCTATGTATACACATAACTCACCGTTGCTATTGATAGAAATTCGATCCGTACATAGGTGTCCAAACTCTGTTTTTTTCTTGAGATTGTCAAACACAAAACCAAATATATAATATTTATTTAAATTTGAATAGCTATAATTCCAAAAATATTTGTTAGTTAAGTTTATCGTCCAACTTTCAAATTAGAAGCAAATGTTTATTATAGTATTATAATTGTTGTGTATAGTAACTGACAAAAACAGTTTTCAGATGGGATACTAAACTTATAATAATTATTCAACTAACTATATACTCCATTATTAATTAAAAAAAAGGGCTATCTTCATGTATAACACAAATTATATATGCATATATAGTACCTTACATCGCAACCACCGATCGAATTTCTCATCTTGTTCAAACAATATAAAATTATCCAATGTTGAACATTCTTCTTTGACGGCTAAGATTTTGCTAGTTACTTGGACAAATCTACTAATACAGTGTAACTTGCATAAATTAATATTTGATAAATTAATAATCTCTGTAAATTTATAAATTTTTCCGATCCGAGTTGGGGCTAGTGTAAATAATGACAGAAATCGATAAATTAATAAGATAATAACTTTTTTGAAAGTTCTATGTAAATATATGGTCCCATCAATATCATAAATTAATAACTACATAAATGTATCAATTATATATATATATATATATATATATAT
>Ga0041059_1002742_pt1 | contig 12825 bp, 2 predicted proteins | sample AraColnosormetaG_FD_56232 | JGI IMG/M metagenome (GOLD analysis project Ga0041059, IMG submission 56232) | Arabidopsis roots microbial communities from North Carolina, USA - Col MF nosort | ecosystem: Host-associated > Plants > Roots > Unclassified | place: USA: North Carolina | collected 2013-09-02 | reverse complement strand
ATCATTTACTTACATATATATAAACAATAAAATAATATATATATATATATATATATATATTTATATAAGATAAAAGGATATATAAAAATTTAGACCCTTTAACAACATAATTACAAAAAAATAAGAGTATTTAGGATAAATTGTTTTTTATTAACTTTTTAGCAAGGAAAAACAATTCAATAATTTATATTCTTCATGCATCATATATTTTATGATCGACTGAACAATATCACCATCAACCACTACATGGTTGCAACCAAAGAGGGAGCAACCATGTAGCATTCGACTACCAACAAACAATATCACCATCAACCACCACTACATGGTTGGAACCAAAGAAGGAGTAACCATGTAGCAAACCAACAGTATCACTATCAATCACTACATGGTTGCAACCAAAAAAATAATAACCATATAACATTCGACTACCAACCAACCAACAATATCACCATTAATCATTACATGGTTGCAACAAAAAAAAAGAACAACCATGTAGTATTTTGCCATCAAATAAAAAGACTTTTCACGAATTGTTAATAAAATATATTATATTTATTTTAGACTTGCAAAAGATATCAGTCACTAATTGAAAATAATCATTTTCGCATACAAGAATGTCATTCTTCTTACTTCTTTGCATGCATCAACTTGTCAACTTCATTCAACTATATCCTAAATTGTTTGAATCTACAAAATATATTTTCAATTATTAAAAATAATTAAAATTACGCCAACATTACAAAATATTTGACAATAATTAGGCTCTTAGAAAAATTTATTAGAGGAAAACAAAATCTATAAAATCCTGACGATTTCACGTTTCATAATGAAGATTTCAAAATATTATTTTGTACACCACTAGTACGTTTGATTTTTTGAACAGGAGGTCGCATATTGGTCGCCACATATACTATAATGTTTTGGCCATTTTGATTAGTTAATTAGGAAATATATTAACGGCGTTATATATTTAATTTGGTACTAGTTTTACCATTTACTTGCTTTTTAGTTTTTATAAAAATCTATTTTACTATATAAATCTAGTAGATTAGCCGAACATTCTTCTTGTAAACTATTAAACGGCCGTTCATTGATTTAAAAACCTGGTACTAGATTCAATAATTTACATTTAACAAACAATTATGATACTCGTCTGAAAAGATGTATGAGTTTAGGGCCAGATACTCTTAGTTATTTAAAAAATGTATTTCTAAATAATCTAATTTGTCCATCACATTTGGCTATTCCAATTTGCATCAAATTCTGATGTCACCCATATAGATAGATTAGATACTATACTTATCTATACTTAATTCAGATAGTTGCGTGACCCTCTGGATTTGCCACGGGAAGGAGAGATGCTGGTCTGAGAATAAATTGGCATATATTGTAACTCCAGCCCTTAAATTCCTTATTTATGTGTGTTTGGTCCTAATTAAACTTATTATGCTTAAAAATAACTCATCATGAGTTCATGACTATATAATCGTTACATATGTAGCAGGGATTTAGAAACTCTTATAGCTTTATAAAACATCCAATCTAAATACTTGCTTAAAACCCAAAGAAAAAAAAAAATCATAAAATAAATTCAAACGATAAACACTACATATTAAACATAAAGCAAACAAAAAGGGCAAAAGAAAATTCTAACGTTTTTATTCATTATAATTATTTGATTAATTTTGGACGCGCCATTATAGCTTATTCTGTAATCATAAGATCACAAACTTTAGCAGAGTTTTTCTTGGTGCTCAGCTTTCCAAAGAACCATCGACCAGATCCTCCACCGTTCTCTTCGATTCCACCAGCGGTTGTGGCCGCGGTTGCCGTTATACTCTTCATGTTCTCTCTATGAAACTTCCTCATCGTGTAAACCTCCGCTATAGCCATCCCTCCTAGTCCCGATCCGTCTAGTGACATGTTATCAAAAAGTTTACAGGAGAAAAATATGATGGTAATTATGAAAAGAGATGCAAATAGAGACAATAGGTGGTAAAATGTAAAAAGAAGTTGGTGAAAGGTGAGTGTGGTTTGGAAATTTAAGAGTGAGGGATTGGGATGAATATATAGATCAAATTTGTGGGTCCATTTTAGTTGAATTTATTTTCTCTGTTTCCCACTTATTATACGTACATTGTTTTGACAGCTATTATATGTACACAAATAGTGGGAATCTAAAATAATTATTAAAAAAAAAATCTAATGTTATTGTTGCTTTAGTTCCAAGTGTTTCTATCGTCAGAGATACAATGAAAAACAGTTTGGGTTACTCTATTATCGAAGCGAAAAGAGGTTACATCGTCCTTTGTTGCGTAGTTGGCGATGAATTCAGCAAAACAGATTTTAGAATCGAAGACTTTAAATCGTTCATTGTTTTCTTTTAAAGGTAAGATTACTATTTATATAAAGTGGACCATGTAACTATATTTCCTTTTTTTGTCGGCAGAACTATAGGTTACCAGTTATAAACTATCTAAATGTATTTTCTTTCATGAATGCGATGGCGTAACATAAGTTATACACATTTAGTTGATCGGATAGCAAAACTACCAGAAACAGACTACGTGAAAAAGCAAATAATGTGTGGTCAGAACTCTTCAATGCATAATCAGAAACAGACTACGTGAAAAAAGTAATCACTCAATCAATAGATCAAGCATTATTTTAGATATTTGCTAGTTAAACTGAACGATTATTCCTAAATTTGAGTGGTGATTCCTGATCATTCATCATATTCGTATAGTCATTACAAAGCAAATGGTGGTTTAATTTCTGTTTGAGTTATTGAGTATCAGGCGACATTACATATACGACAATCTCTCATTAAAATACAAAGTTAAAACAATAATTAGAAGATAAACCAAATTAAGAAAAAAATGGATTTGGTGCAAATCCACGATAGATTCCGGATATGATTACATCCACTTTTGTACTATATAATTTAAAAAAGTAGACGTAATTTAGGTTAGTGTATATAATTAATTAAACGTCACAAAGACGAAAGCATTAAGCATCGCACTCTATGTTTTACTAGTTATAATATTACAGGAACGTCTAATGAATCGATGAACATAGCCCTTGTCGTGGCTACTGTTCGTAAACCATATAAAGTGGTGGTACATAGAAACACTAAACACTAGCAATTAATTAGTTAGATACTTTTTATTACTCTAATTAGTTAGATACTTAGGTTGCTTTGATTAATCCAAGATTTAATGAGTCGTGTTTGAGGTGCAACTACTATAACGAAAACAATAAATCCAACAGTTCTTAGCGAATAAACAAATATTGATACTACAACTGCTTCAATTTTACCAGCCAAAGAGAATGTTTTGTTTCAAACTCCATTCAAAAAAATAATTATTTGTGGTAAAACCATTATCACTTTTTTCTTTTTTCTTAAAGATAGTCTTTAACCTATCCTTTATCTTATAAAACACAAGTCACTTGTCCAATAAAAACATGCTACATAGATTTCTGTTTTATAATTTAATTTTTATAAAAATAATTTGAAAAAGAATTGAGATCGTGCAAAAAAGAAAAAAGTGAAATAACAAAAGAAAATTAATTATTGACCAAAAAAAATGAGCTTCGTAATGTAAAAAAAAACTTTTTAAAAATAAAATTCAAGCCAATATCAATCTGTAAAAGAAAGTGTAAAAAAAAAATCTCTATTCCTTAATTTGCTCCTACTAACCCCTCCAGGATCAAGCTAAAATCATGGCATGTTTTATTAACCGATTTTTCATTCCTTATTTAACACCAATTTTTTCAACTTCTTCTCTATTTGATCTTTCTTTCTATTATCTTCCATTTTTTTTCTTTCTCTTGTGGATGCTATAGAAACGACTATGGAAATTCTAACCAGGTTAACGCTTAATTTTTATTTATATTCATTCATTTGCTATTAACTCATATTAATTATGATTTTATTGTACTCATGTTTTCCAAATTACAAACTATTTGTAGTTTAAACCATTTGTTGTTAGTTAACAAATACAAATATTTGCGTTTTGTTGTTAATTATTTGTTGCACAAAATAAACAAATACAAATATTGCAATTTGTTGTTAATAATTTGTTAGTTTTTAAACTAATTTTTCTTAGTTAACTCTACAAATTTGAAATATTATCTAAAAACAAAAAATAATTAGGACTTTTCGATAGTATAGGGATCCACTTTTATTTTTCAAACTTTTTAGTTATGATTGAATCTCTACTGCTCTCTATTAACTTCAATCTTTGGATGCAGAAAATATATATCTCAGTTTTAATTGTAAATCCAAAGGTTTTAATAATCTGTTGAATGATTATTAAAAATATTACAATAATATGAAAAATTACATTGCAATTGATTTCAATTTGTTGTTTCGTACGTAGTACGGAATAGAATACTAGTAAAATCTATAAATCAAAAGACTCGTAGCTTTTATTACAAGAATGAAAAAAATACAATTCGTATAAATTGGCTAATGATATGAATCTTAATTTATTTAATGTCACTTTAATCGGATTGTATATTATCACTTATCAGCTTGTGAAAATTTTAAACAGCTAAGTTAAATTGATTTTTTTTTTGCTTTTATAAGCTACTTTAATTTGTCGTTGTTGCACAATATAATAACGTTACTTACTGTATGATCGTGAGAAATATATACCATGTTATGGTAGTTAAACCGTTTAACAAAAGAAGAAAAGAAGAAGCATCTAATAAATTAAAATTATATAGTTTTATTTATATACATACTCACTATCATATATCGATCGGCACTACATGCACATACTTTACGAGAACATAAGAAAATCAGCAAAAGAATAAAAGATAATGCGCTTGTTCTTTTGATTCCTAAATTTGGAGGATTTATTTATTTGACGTTTTTTGGTCCCATACATGTACAGTATAACAGTACTATACTGTACATGATATAGTACAAAAAAGTTATAAGAAAGCATTAACCATTAACAAAGATTGTTGTCAATGGTTTAACATAGCAAACTATTGTTTGTCATTCAAAAAAAAACTTTATTGTTGACTATTGTTCTAACAGTATACAAATAAGTCAACCACAATTTTATGGAGTATTTATATTTTATCTTTTACATGAAACATTTTTATAAAGATCAATCTACAGTAGTGAAAATAAAACAGAAACAATTTTTTAGTTTGGGCCTTGGCCCAAAATACTGGCCTCATCGACCTAGTGTAGTAAATGGGTAAGTCGGATCAACGCCACGTGCAAAGATCGCAACACGTGATGAGGATGAGTGGTCACGTGCTAAAGTGGAAAATAGCTTAGCTGTGACCGGGAGAAAAAGAGACCGCTCGAAACCCACGTGCCCTTCCTGGCTCCATTATAGCTCGCCGTTTTGGGGCCACCTTTACACTTCTACTGGTGTATTATTTTACAACATTAATTACGAGTAGTAATTTACGACACTAATTAAAACCATTACATGTTTTCATTGTTGTTGTTTTTTTAAAAAACATTTTGACAATTTATTTACCACATTGGCACCATATACAGATGAGAATTCAATAGTTTACATTAGTAATTGTACTTCAACTATAAACCACTGTCTGCTTACTAACTATACATAGATTTTGTGTGTGTTGGATAAATTAAATGCTATAGGAATGCTTTTTGTTTATGTAATTTGACACAGTAACATTTTGTTTCCTTGGTGTAAATGCAATGAACTTTAAACTTTTTTTTGACATTTGGAACATTTTAGCAACATGTATACTTTTATATTAAAAGGGCAATATATATTAAATTAAAGCTCTAAAGGTCAAGAAATTTCAGTGTGGTTTTGTGCCTTGATTATTTTTACCATTTCTTTGATTATATTTTATAAAAAAAATAAAAATTGAAAACACAAAAAAAAAAACGAAAAGAAATAAACCTTTGAATGAGTCATGTTTTTTTTATATAGAATCGTACATGCTGAAGTAAATTCTTACGATCTTTACCAATGACATCATTAATTAGTACGTTTTTTGTTCTTCTTTCAATGTGGATTATTATTATTTTTGCTACAATTGTTTGATCATTTATTAATCAAATATACATAAAAATTAAATTAAAAATTCGAATTGGACACACACACACCGGCTTCAAATATATAAATATAGCCCGACACAATAAATCTTCATTACTTACCAAAGAGAGAAAAATGGGACCATATAATATAAAAAATAAACGAAATTAATTAGGGATGATAATAGGCTTTGGCGGGATGTCTCTGTTGTTAATTAACCCTTGTCAAATACACTTAAACCCCAAAACACTGTACTCTCTCCTGATATTTCACCAAATTATCAACACAATCACTAATCAAACCTAACCTAATCTCCCTCTAAAATCCCTAATTCTTGCTTCAATCTCCATTACCCAATCTCTAGATCCGTAATGCAGTTTTAATCCCTCTCTGAATATATTTAGCTTTACCTGGATTTGAAATTCACCCACCTTTTATTATTATTATTTACTTAAGACTCAGTGGAAAAAGCTGGAGAAGAAGAAGAAGTGAGAGAGATTATTCATTGTTTGCTTCCGACATAAGCAGCCTTCAGATCCGGGAACTAGGTGATGATCCTCCTCCTCCACTTCATCCCCATTAATGCAAACCCAATCAATCAAAAGCTTTTTAGTTTTCGTTTTGTTGCTATTTTTGTTTTCCTTAAGAATTCACGACTTGCTTCACTTGGTAATTTTGTTCTCCATTTTTGGGTTTCTTCACTTCTTCTAGCTACTAAATCTGGAAAATGTTGTGGGAATTTATTCTAGCTTAGGTAAGCATGTTACTTGATTGGATCTCTTACTAGAATTTAGATGCTTCAAGTGGATTTAAGTTTTGGTGGTGATTGGATCTGAGGAGAGCTAGGTAACAAGTGGGCACTTCTAGTTTTTGTTTCTCTTTCGCCATTTAGCAGAAATGTCTTCGCTTTTTTTGGAATTGGTTAGTCGGAGAGTTAGGAATGATCGGAGATCAAACCTCGGTTATTTATTTGATAGTTTGTGGTTTAGTGGATTCAGCATCTGAAAATTTTGAACAGCTGAGTGATTTGGATCTAAGTTTGTATGTATGGTTTCATTCTTCTATGATTGAAGTCTCTGTTTGTTGCCGGAACATATAGATACAAGAAGATGAGCACGAAAATGAAAACTGTGCTCGTTTCATGTGTGTGTTTGCAGGTGAAGCTGTTTTGATTTTTTTGAGTAATGTCGAGACTGGCTAAATGGAAGCTGGAGAAAGCCAAAGTCAAGGTCGTCTTTCGATTGCAGTTTCACGCTACCCATGTAAGTCAACACTTTCCGATTGGTTTGATTGTGTTCTTATGCTGTTGGTGTGCAACTATTTACTTCTGAGGAGTTCAATAAGATGTTGATGCTGCGTTTTCTGTTTTTAATGTACATTGTGATCTCATGTGTGCTTTGTTTATATTATTTAAGGTTCCACAAGCGGGTTGGGACAAACTATTTATATCTTTCATTCCCGCTGACTCCGTAAAAGCTACAGCAAAGACAACTAAAGCACTTGTGAGAAATGGAACTTGCAAGTGGGGGGATCCTATCTATGAAACTACAAGGCTGCTTCAGGATACTAGGACCAAGCAATTTGATGAAAAACTTTATAAGATTGTTGTCGCTATGGTATCGCTTCTACGGTTTTTTGTTTTTCCTTACTTTTTGATTTCAGAGTTAATTTATTCTTCCCTTTGCATTCTTATGAGATCAGGGTACTTCTAGATCTAGTATACTTGGAGAGGCTATGATCAACCTTGCTGAATATGCTGATGCCTTAAAACCTTTTGCTGTGATATTGCCCTTGCAAGGCTGTGATCCAGGAGCTATCTTACATGTGTGTACCATTCGCCATCTTCTCTCCATTTCTCACTTCCCGATAAAGAGATCAACTTCCTTCTTAAAGCTCAGAGATTGGTTTCTCATTATTTTGTTTCTTATTTTCAGGTCACTATACAGCTGTTAACCTCAAAAACTGGTTTCAGAGAGTTCGAGCAGCAAAGAGAAATCAGTGAGAGGGGACCATCAACGACCCCTGACCATAGCAGTCCTGACGAATCTTCTCGTTGCAGGATTTCACCTTCTGATGAGACTCTTAGTCATGTTGATAAGGTTTGGTCTTCTTTTCCCATAAAAGCTTCATGGATGTGTCCTTTCAGGTTTTCATTGCTCGTATTGGATCCTTGATTGTACAATATGCTGCTAAAATAATATACTGAGTTGTATGGTAGTGTCATGCTCACCTATTCACAGAACAACTTTTCGACAACCAATTTTGGAATGAGGGTGTTGACACAACTTTATAATGTTAATATCTTTTTGCAGACAAATATAAGAGGGAGTTTCAAAGAAAAGTTCCGAGACAATTCTTTAGTGGAAGAAACAGTGGGGCTAAATGACCTTGATTCAGGATTGGGTTTTGATGTCTCTTCAAACACATCAGGGAGCCTAAACGCTGAGAAACATGATATATCCAGCATAAACGAAGTTGACAGCCTCAAAAGTGTGGTATCTGGAGATCTGAGTGGACTTGCTCAGAGCCCGCAGAAAGAGAAAGACAGTCTTGGGTGGCAACATGGCTGGGGGTCAGACTATCTTGGTAAGAATAGCGATTTGGGCAATGCAATAGAAGACAACAATAAGCTTAAAGGATTCTTGGAAGACATGGAATCATCCATTAATGAGATTAAGATTGAAGTGAGTTCGCTGCAGTGCCATGCAGATGATATAGGTTCCAAAGCTCAAGATTTTTCTCAAATACTTATATCAGAGATTGGTTCTGGGGATCATTTGGTCAGAGAAGTATCTGTGCTGAAATCAGAGTGTTCAAAGTTAAAAGAAGAGATGGAGCGATTACGTAACGTCAAATCACACGTTCTATTTAATAGCAAAGATCAAGATAATGTTCCCCACAGTCTACAACTAAGATGGCTGCAGGGACTTTTAGTTGTAGAGGATAACATAAGAGAAATTCAAAACAAAGTATGCTATGGCTACCATGACAGAGACTTAAGATTGTTCCTCTCAGACTTTGAGTCTCTGCTCGGAGTTCTACAGGATTTTAAAACGCAGATTGAGCAGCCTATATCTCACTTCAGCACTGTACCATCTGAGAAAATCATCATGACTGATAGTAAAGAGAGAGGCCTTTCGAAAGCAAAGCATTTTGTATCAGGCTCTGAGGTTGACACTGATATTTATCAACCAGAACTTGATCCGCTTCAATATCTTGGTATGCCTGATCTTACTTCTCGTGAACCCAATTCAGCAGATTCTGTTAGTGCCATGAGAGATAAAATACTTGAGCTTGTACGAGGGCTGGACGAGTCTAAAGCTGAACGTGATAGCCTTACCAAGAAAATGGATCAGATGGAATGCTATTACGAATCTCTGGTCCAGGAGCTTGAGGAAACTCAAAGGCAGTTGCTAGTAGAGTTACAGAGTTTAAGGACTGAACATTCCACGTGCCTCTATAGTATCTCTGGCGCTAAGGCGGAGATGGAAACGTTGCGTCACGACATGAATGAGCAAACACTAAGGTTTTCTGAGGAGAAGAAAACTTTGGATTCTTTTAATGAAGAACTGGATAAACGAGCTATGGCTGCAGAGGCAGCACTTAAAAGGGCCCGCTTGAATTATTCTATTGCTGTCAACCATTTGCAGAAGGATCTTGAATTGCTTTCATCTCAGGTTGTATCCATGTTTGAGACCAATGAGAATCTCATTAAGCAAGCCTTTCCAGAACCTCCACAAAGCTTTCACGAATGCATTCAATCAACAGATGATTCAATTTCTGAGAAACAGGACACTCGTGATGTAAAACTCATACAGTTTCAGAATGAGAAAAAGGGGATGAAGGAACGCCCTTTAAAAGGTGATATTATTCTTCTAGAAGATATGAAGAGATCTCTTCATGTGCAAGAAAGCTTGTATCAAAAAGTTGAAGAAGAACTCTATGAGATGCACTCAAGGAACTTATATCTGGAAGTATTCTCAAACATTCTACGAGAAACTTTTCTTGAAGCAAGTGTTGACATAAGGATCATGAAAGCGAAAATTGATGAACTTGGATGGCAGCTGGAGCTTTCAACAGAGGCCAAGGAAATATTGAAGCAGAGGCTGGATATTACTTTGGACGAGGTTTGCTCCCTGAAAGAGGAGAAAACCACATGCATTGCCAAATGGAATGCTGTAGCTTTGCAGAATCAAAGCTTAGAGGCAAATTTGCAGAATATTACTCACGAAAACCTCATCCTTCTGCAAAAGATTGATGAACTGGAATCTGTAGTGTTGGAGTCTAAGAGTTGGAAGACCAATTATGAGACATGCATTTGTGAGAAAAAAGAGCTTGCAGAGCTTATGGAGAAAGAAGCGGTGGAAAAAGCTCATTATCGGACAAGGCTTGCTACTGTGCAGGCTGAGTTTGATGCTGTGAGAGGTAAGTTTGATGATTTGGCTACTGCAAATGGAAATCTACAGCAGAATCTCAGTAGTCTGACGGACAAGTTGATAAACACGTTAGGCTGCTACAATGAAAAACTCGTTTCCTTGCCCCAGTGGGAAGGAGTGGATCTTGATTTTGAGTCCCATGATTTAACAGAGCAGCTTGATAAATTCTTGTGTAAGATATGTGAAAAGTGTTTCGTACTTATATCAGAGAATAATGGCCTGATGAAAGAAAAATCCATGACAGAGTCATATTTAAGGGCTGCTGAGTCTGATGTTATGGAGCTCAAGCAGATGCATGAGAATGATGTACAATGTATGGTCACTAAATTAGAAGCTTCCACTGCCCTCCTCCGGAGACTGCAGTTGGAAACCGAATCGGTCATGGATAAAATGAAGGTTATTACTGAAGATGAACAAAACTATGAGAGCCGTCACTTGGACCTTCTTTCTCGTCTTGACCATTTTGAGAATGAAATGCATCTACTTGTGTCCAAGAATGAGGGACTTGGTCAAGAGATTAGTGAATTAAGCTCTGTAGCAGTTGAACATGGAAGAACCAAGCTGCTTGTGGAAGAACTGGCTGAGGAAAAGAAACGTGTTCTGGTTTCACTTCAAGATAAATCTCAGGAAACTTTGGGTCTTGTGCGTGAGCTTGAAAATTTAAAGAAAACGTTTGACCACGAGTTGAGACTTGAAAGAAACTTGAGGCAGGAACTAGAAATTAAAATGCAAGATCTTACATCTGAGGTGATCGCCAAAAGTTCCAAATTGATGAGCTTTGATGAGCAAAGCTCTGAGTTGGTCCGTCTTAAGCAAATGGTTTCCGATCTGGAGCTGGAGAAGGCAACTCACACTCATCGTCTGACAAGATATGAAACATCTCTGAGAAGCTTGACTCGTGATTCATCATATATTTCCGATTTGGAATCTCAGATACTTGAAATGATGGAAATCTCAGTAGCAGCAGATATCCAGATTGTTTTCACAAGAACTGAATGGGAGACTTATGCTGACAAGCTCCACAAGGATCATTTTGAGGTACTGACTGCCTTCAATGACTCTCGTAATGTAGGAGCTCAGCATATGAATGCTAATATAAAGTTGTTGGCAGATCTCGACTCCCTAAAATCAGAATTGAAAATTGAGAGAAATTTGAGAAACAACTTAGACAGAAGAGTTGAAGAACTCACCTCTGAGTTAGATGAAAAACATTTGTTGTTAGAGAACTTTGATTTGCAGAAATCTCAAGTGGAACTTTTGGAGAAGATGGTAGCTGAGCTGGAATCTGAAAAGTCTTTTCAACGTTTGGAGTACGTTAGAAATGCTCATCGAGAGTCTTCTTTCATAGAAGAACTGTTTCAGTGTCTAATGGCTGCAGATGTTCAGCTTATTTTTACAAAGATCCAGTCTGATATCTGTATCAATGAGTTTGCAGAACAACTTAGCTGCTGCTCTAATAGCCACCTTGAGTTTCAGAAGAAGTACACTGATGTGGAATCTGCCCTTAACCATTGTCTAGTCAACGAAACGCGGTATATGGACGAAAACAATCAGTTATTGATTAATCTTGAAGTCTTAAAGTCTGAGCTAGAGTCTTCCATGGCTAAAAGTAGAGCTCTTGCTGATAGAAATGATGAAATGTCAGCTGAACTCGAAGAGCACGCAACTAGGGATGAGAATGCAGAAAGAAGTTACTCTGAGAGAAGCTTATGTGCTCCTGAGGTCGAGCAATTAAAATCTTTGCTGTTTGGGTATGAAGAAGAAATAGAAAATTTGACGGTGTTAAAAGCGGAGGCGGAAATTACAGTTGAGATACTAAAAGATAAACTAACTGGGCTTTGTGGGAAAGGTGCCAGTGAGCTTGAAACACTGAAAAATAGGTGCAGTGATCTCACTCAGAAGCTCTCTGAGCAGATTTTGAAAACAGAAGAGTTCAAAAGCATGTCCAATCATTTGAAAGAGCTTAAGGACAATGCTGAAGCAGAATGCAATCGTGCTCGTGAAAAGGCCGACTACAAAGCCCCGCTAACTCCACAGCAGGAGTCGTTGAGAATCATTTTCATCAAAGAACAGTATGACACCAAGCTGCAGGAACTTCAATATCAACTGACCATGTCCAAGAAGCATGGTGAGGAAATTCTGATGAAATTACAAGATGCCATTGATGAGAATGAAGCAAGGAAAAAGGCAGAATCCAGCCAATTAAAGAGATCTAAAGAGCTGGAGGGAAAAATATTGGAACTGGAGGCTGATCGACAATCTGTTATCTATGATAAACGTGAGAAAACCACGGCTTATGACATGATGAAGGCAGAGCTGGATTGCTCATTATTAAGCCTTGAGTGCTG
>Ga0041059_1002741_pt1 | contig 12826 bp, 12 predicted proteins | sample AraColnosormetaG_FD_56232 | JGI IMG/M metagenome (GOLD analysis project Ga0041059, IMG submission 56232) | Arabidopsis roots microbial communities from North Carolina, USA - Col MF nosort | ecosystem: Host-associated > Plants > Roots > Unclassified | place: USA: North Carolina | collected... | reverse complement strand
GGGTGATTTAAAAAAAAAAAAAAACCTAAATTTTCCAAAATAGTTGTTACATTACAGCCCCTAAGTAAACGGTTCAAGTTCACATTTACAAATTGAGATAATTAACTAATTATGGGTCCAATTGACTGATTTGGTTTGTTCACGTGAAAATTGAGAGGGTTTTATGCAAATTACAATAAGTTTGGGGTTTTTAAAAAATATTTGAATCTCTCAATCCTAAAGTCGTATCGCCGGCGAGACATTCAAATCGACTCCGGCAATATCACACACTCCCTCTCCGATACAGATTTCCGGCAATTACCTGGCCCTGAGCCATAAATGGCGTCTCGAGTGTTTCCCTCGAGCTCGTGTGGCCATTACCGGTACGTGTTATAGACAAATCCTGTAACTATCCTTTAATCTCTCGAGCTTTGTATATATAGCGTTTCGTTGTTTGTTCTATTCCTGTTTGAATATGCGACTGTAACAAAATTCATGAAAATTGAGCTTTTGTATATAAATTCCTACTCTATGTTCTGTCATTGATCTGTCTCATTTCTCTTGGAATTTGTACTCTTGTTGTTGTTCTGTTGCCTCTTCCAGTAGAATAAGCTTGCTGGAATCTGATGTTGAAGAAGAGCCGCTAAGTATTGTTTGAAACCATCGAGCAGAAGCTTTAGGTATCCTTGTGAGATTGTTCTTGTAGTCAACATAGTAGATCCCAAACCGGACCGTGTATCCTGAGTTCCATTCCCAATTGTCTAGCAATGACCACACAAAATATCCTCTTACGTCGCATTCATCATTCCTGCAAAGTGAATGCGGGAACATTTCAAACTCAAGAATCTTTGTGAATCTCTGCAAAGTGAAGAACTTTACCTTATGGCAGCTGATAAGTTTGAGAGGTAATCTCTGTGGAAGCCAATCCTCTTGTCATCTTTTAATGCTTTTTCCATGTCTATGAATGGACTGTTTTTCTCATCCATGCCTGTGAATATCTCCATGTTAAAAATTTGATTGATGGTTGTGAGAATATACATTTTGGTATTTGAGAATGCTTACCGTTTTCTGTGATGAATACAGGTGGGTTTCCATATATGTCTTTAACATACACTGCCAGTTTCCTGATTCCCCATGGGACAATGTGTAGCCAGCTTGACCCTGCCTGTTTCAAGTAAGTTGTTTCTCATCAAGTAAATTTCTTTGGAGTGCCAGTTAAGGATTAGTCTTCTGTTTCTATCAGAGAAATTACATACTCTTTCTCCTATAGCTACTCCTCCACGAAAAGCTATAACAATTAGGACCATACATTAGCTTAATTCTTTTAGTTTTGTAGCGGTAATGAGAATGATATGAGATAAGGTGTTGTTTCTTACAGCTTGTAATCACGGCTGAATCAGAAGAAGCATCTTGTAGAATCAGTTTCCTTATCCTAGTTCTGTCATTCCTCGCGTATAATGTGGTGTAGTGGTTGATTCCCACGTAATCAAATGCCCCTTTTATGGTTTTATACATCTCTGGTGTTATCTTAGGTAGTCTCTCTTCCACTAGACTCTTCATTGAAGCTGGATAGTCTCCATTGATTAGAGGATCCATAAACCTATTTTTTAAATCTCATTCTGTTACTTTGGTCTTTTCTCTCTGTAGACTTTTCTATGCAAATTTTCAGATAAAGGGATCTTATATTTACCATCCAAGCCCAAAATCCATTGCTCTACGAGCTGCATCTTTGTCCTCATCACAATCAGACATTGGCTCATACCATTTTGCATCTAATGATATCCCGATTTGACCACGTTGTTTCTCCTTGCATATAGAAAATTTCCCACATTTTATTCTGCACTTAGAATCATAAGATTGTTCTGTTTTGTTTTCTTACCTTAAAGTTTCTTTGGTAGGTATGGTAAGCAGCAGCATGAGACAACAGAATGTTATGAGCTACAATATACGGTTCGACCGATGACTTCCCCTTCTTACAGAACCAATGTCCCAGAAGTGAGCACCTTCCTGGAGCTTGTATCCCTGTGTCATAGCCTTGGATCGATACCCCATGAGGCTCATTGAAAGTGATCCAGTACTTCACTCTATCTCCAAATGCTTTGAAACAGGTGAATGCATAATGCTCAAAATCATCCCTGCACCATTTATTTAGCTTTTTAATTTCGTAATAATCTCACCATATCAGGATTTCACATTTTTATCAAAATATCATATACTCACACCACTTCTCTGCTTAGCCATCCTTCATATCTGTCTTCTAAGGCTTGTGGGAGATCCCAGTGATACAATGTCACATAAGGTTTGATTCCTTTGGCTAAAAGAGCATCTATTAGGCTGTTATAGTACTTAACTCCATCTGGGTTTACTTCCCCTGTTCCATCTGTTAAAACCAGAGTTTAAATAGACCCGTCGAAACGCACAACATTACTCATCATATCACAGCTGAATGAAATAGACTTACTAGGGAATATTCTTGACCAAGATATAGAGAATCTGTAAGCATCCATTCTCAGATCTTTCATCAGGTCTATGTCATTCTGTGATAGCAACAAAACAAAAGAAAGGCTCTTGCTTCTTAGATTCTCTCATTTGTGTCCTGTTGCGTCTTATCTTAGATTTGTTTGGATGAGGTTGCTCTGTCAAGAAGCAACCCTACTTTTATCTTCAAGCTTAAGTCAACAAATTTGTAATTGTTAGGTAAAACTTACGTGAAACCTATGATATTGATCAACCGTAGTATCCGCATTGCTGAAATCCAGTATCTTTCCTGTTGATCAAGAACGATACCATTGAGTTAACTAAAACCTTCGTGATGTTTTCTGGGTTTGTTTCTTTGATACCTGGTTTCTCCTTCGTGAAAGTGTCCCATATGCTTTCTCCTTTGTTTCCTTCTTTCACAGCTCCTTCGAACTGATTTCTTGCAAGAAAATGTTGCGATTGTCAAAATCTTCGTTCTTTCTTTGTTGGATCAGTTTGGAGAAGATGAAGAAGAAGAAGAATGTCACCTGGTAAGCTGAAGAAGCTGTTCCGAATACAAATCCATCTGGAAAATTTGCTCTGCTGATAGATTCTGAAGAAACGTGATCAAGAGGTACGAAGAAGACGACGAAGAACGGAAACAGAACTAAGACGAGTCTCATTAAAGATTCCATTTTTTGGGTCGCATGAATAGAGAAAGTGAGAGAAAGAGAGAGATAAGGGGATGGAATTTTATGGTGAATGAAAGATTTGGAGGCAAGAAAATGGAGTTTTGGTGTGTGTGTGTTTTTAATTTGTAAAGTTGAAGAAGAAAGAGGAAGAGTGCAAAACAAAAGCTCACGTCTTTTGAAGGCTTTTCTTTGGTTTTGACATTTGTTCTCTCTACTTTTACTGCACACGTTTCTTATACTTGTGCCAAAAACTTTTTAAAGTTGTTTACTCTCTTAAGATAAAAAAAAAGTTTGTTACTGAGTGACACTGATTCACCTAACTACCTATGTCTTTTTTTTAAAGATATTCTTCTTGATAGTCTTGTTATTTGTAACCCCAAATTACATGATAATCAAATTAAATTCATAGATTGAATAATATATTATGTACTTTATTTTGAGATGAGTTAATAAATTAATATATAAATATAATGTGAACTTTTATGTTAGCATCCATATCCATTTATATATGTTATTTTTTGTGTGTTTACACTTATCACAAAAAAAAAGGGGTGTATTGAACTTAGGTAAGATTTTGTGGATTTTAGATTTTGAGAGATTTTAAAAGACGTCTGGTCATTTGGTGGATTTTTAGAAGAATCAAAACAAATTTTAAGTGGCCATTAAAAAAATAAAATGGTCATTTAGTGAAATTTTATGTCAAATTTCATAAAATATTGAAGTATTTTGTGTGATAGTCCAAAAAACAATTTGGTAACCATTTAAAGACTCATAAACGTTTCTACGTGCCAATGAAAAAAAATCGAAAATTGGAGCTGCACATTGGCGAATTCCATTAATTACGAATATCAGAATTGTAAAGTTTCTATCACTAGTCCATCCATTCCGAAATTTTGAAGTAATACAAGGGTATATCCGTCATTTTATGTCAGTATTTTTTTTTTTTAGGTCATCTTCTCACTCTAGTAAATTACTCGTTTTCGTATCAATCGATTTTGTTTGTTCTCTGCTTTTTTGGTTTAGGGTTTTAGCTTTTCAAAGTTAAAACCTTTTTTTCCCGAAGAAGAATCAATACGACTCAAATCAATCAATTGAATCTATGGCGATGGCTATGAGACTTCCAGCGATATCTAGAGCTGTGACGGAAGTAGCTTCAGCTCCGGTTGGTTTGAGACGACTGTTCTGTTCAAATGCTTCAAGGTTCTCTTTTTTGTCTCCACAAGCTGAATCCCAAACACCGGCTCGTCCTCAGGCTGAACCTAGCACCAATCTCTTCGTCTCCGGTAACAAACCCTTTTCATCTCTCAATTCATTTCGAGGGTTTATCGTTGTTAGAGTCTATGTCTGTTTCTATTTGATGCTTTTTAAAGATCCTTCCTTTTTGAATTCAGATTTAGATTATCAGGTTCGTCTAACATCAACTAAGATTGTACTCTATGTGTTTAAGAATTTGATAAGTTCAATTATTCATTTTTGGTTCTGATTTCCAGAAAAATGTCTACTTTCGATTGCTTAACTCTAGGAATGAACTGTAAGAGTTAAAGAGAGTTTCTTTGCACTCAATTACTTGAGAATTCGGTTTTTTCGGTTAAAATTTGGATGCTATGTGTACCGGATCAGTGTCTTGTTTCAAGGGTCTATGTGGGCTGTTTCTAACATCTTCAAGGCTTCTGTTTTTGTAAAGTGCTTCCTAGTATCAATTAGTTTTTGAAATACTGCTCAACATTGGGCTTTGATGCAAGCAATTTTGATTAGGCTATTACTTATTGTTCCTTCATAGCCTCTGTTTCTCACTTTTATCACATGGCCATTGAACATCTCATACATACATCTAAGGAATTTTATGTGTTCGATGCTGTGTCTCAGTTTCGTGAAAGTGTCTTCTTCTCATGTTATCTTTATCTTTGTGTCACTGAATATTTCAGGGCTTAGTAAGCGCACCACTTCTGAAGGACTAAGGACTGCTTTTGCTCAGTTTGGAGAAGTTGCTGATGGTGCGTATCTTATAACGACACTATAAAGTTTATGCGCAGTAAACTAGTCATCGTGAAGAAAACTAACTGTTATGATTCCTTTCTCTTCTATTGGTTTTGTAGCTAAGGTTGTCACAGACAGAGTATCAGGATATTCCAAAGGGTTTGGATTTGTTAGATATGCCACTTTAGAAGATTCTGCCAAAGGCATAGCTGGAATGGACGGGAAGGTACTATTCATTCTAATATCCATTTCTCGATTACCATATCATAATCTATTAAGAGAGATTTACACTGACAATTACCAAACGGCTAATCTCCTCTCTGTGCTTCTCTGCAGTTTCTTGACGGTTGGGTCATATTCGCAGAGTATGCAAGACCGAGAGAGCAATCACAGTCATATCAACCTCAGAACAACATGTCTCGTCCTCCATACTATGGTAACCGCTAGAGAAACAGTTTTCTTCGGTTCTTATGAATCTTTTATATTCATATTTATGCTTCATTCTATCCTCTTCTATGATCGAACTGTGTTGTGCTTCGTCTCGTGTTATTACCTTTAGAAGATTAAAAACTTCAAATTATATTTTGAAGGAATAATCAGAAACTGTCATTTACAAAACCAAAGTATTAAGTGTAATAGTTTTTTAAGAGGAAGAGGATTTTGCTTACATGGTTAACTCGGAAATACTTAAAACGTCATCGTTTTGTTGTTTGTGATTTAATTGATTGGACCGGTATGTAATGAGATTGATCGGGTTCTGAGAAATTCAGATCCGGTTTTAGTGTTGTTGATTTTTGGTCGACTTTAAAATCTTTCAGTATATATGCTTCGAGTTTTGTTTTGCTACGATTTCATTTTGTGAACCAAAATTTTTTAGGCACCACCAATCTAGATGATCATTTTCAAAAACCCAATGGGTCCGTAGCCATTAGCCAATCAATAACTCACAATTTTCGTTTAGATGCAACTACTTAACATTAAAAGTGATGATTATAACAAATGGGAATAAGTCATTGGGCCACAGCATTGAGTTCTCACAATTTCACGTGGAGCTGTCTAGAATCTCTACGAACATTTTTGTATACTACAACATGTGGACCGAACAAAAACAAAAAGAAATATCATCCCAAATACTAATGGCTTACATAAATTTATGCACTAAATGTTATAAAGACAAAAAAGGAAACAAAACATACAAAGAGATACCGTTCATACAATAACATTCCTTCGCTGTCCAATTACGTTTGGTGAGACAATTCCCTCTTTCTCATGCAACCAGATTTGTATTTCACAACTCATCATATTACTCCAAAATCATAACGGTACCCATTTTTGGAGTGTTCTTAGCTTATAATGGTAATAGTGATAGGTTTTGTTGTTTTGATTGTGATCTATAATCCTTAGACGCAATGAAAAGTTAGTTGTAATTACAAATGTCGACCGCAACGTGTACAAATGTTTCTTGTTTCCAAGTTTGTGGAGTGGGCACAAGTCAAACTTAACTGCATAAACTAATCAAATGGTAATGTTTCTAATCGGATAACGTTTCTGATTAAGTTCTTTTCGATGGACGATTCTTGTTATTTCTCATTCGATTCGATCGTGTGGGTTAGGTTTATAGATTCAAATCAATCAATCTTCCATCAATATATTTTATGATGACCCATGACACCTAGCAAGTAGCAACATAACAAACTGATTAATATCATTACTAATATATAAACTATAAACTATAAAGTCGTGGTATTAATGAGAAAATGAGGGCATGAATATTTTTATTGTTTTAAATTAGTAAAAACAAAATTTAACAAGATGACTCAGTGGCGGACCTACGTTACAACTAGGTGGAGCACGTGCCCCATATTAAATCTACTAAATATTATATAAGTTGTTATTTTTCATTATATTACAGTTAGCTCAAATGGTTTTTCGGCAAGCAATGCCTTATACTAACCCAAGTTCGAATCTCCAAACCGTCACTTTTGTAAGAATATTTTATAATCTACATACAATTTAGGTAATTAAATTATAATTAATACTATTTATATAAATGATGCCCCACATAAAATTACCTTCTAGATCCGCTCCTGAGATGACTCATCGTCGTTTTTGTTGCGCCGCATGAGTGATTACTTTCAAATGTGAAAGCATTTTAGATGAGTCGTTCTCTACGGTTGAATTATGGTTTTAAAATGAAGCTGTTTAATTACACGTTTCATGAATTAAGTTTGGACCGTTTCATTTTTTATATCGTTAGGAGATATGAGCCTGATCTGATCTATATTTAATATAGTTCTTATCTACATGAGTTTCTATTATAGTTCTTCCTACATTCATTTATTATAAGGTTTTCTCATTGCCACGTATAATATAAGCACATGCAGATATAAGTAACATCATATCATTTTACGTACTTAGAAAATAAAAACAATATGGAAGTTAGTCCCAAAAGGAAAAAATGATAGTGATATTGATTTTAGATAGTAATATTATAACTATGTCTATATAGTTCACTCAATATCCGATTCATTAAGATTGATAAGCCACCATGTAACAAAAGGATAAATTGGGTTATTTGTCTATACGCTAAACCGATCCAAACCAAATTAGAGAGAATAGACAGATAACCCAATTTTTCTTTTCCAAATCCAAATCTGAAGAAAAATAAAGATTTAATTTTTTTATTATACATGTATTTGACCATCTAATGATGTAAAGCAGATGAATCAAAGTGAAAAACATGAACGACCATCATAATTTCATAGGTGACAAAACTTATTCATTTATGAGCCACACAAAAAAAAAGAAGAAGTAGAAATATATGTCGTCGACAAATATTAATAAGTGGTCCAAGAAAATAGGGTTATCAATAAAAACATTTTGTATACGAAGAATACAAGTTCCAGTTACGGAAACAAAAGTGATTCACGTCGACATAATGTCATATGATTCTGCGTCAAAAACGATCGTTTAATTGTCTCTTTATCTGTTTATCGCAACTTTTTAATCATTTCATTATGAATCCTTTTGCATTTCGTTGCTTGCTCCCGTATAACCAATCGGATTCTTTATATGATTTATTAAAAATAATTGCATTTGGAAACTAATATAATCACCAAAACAATCAATAACCAATCCTTGTCTGGTCCTATTTTAAACCGGAGTTGGTTATTGACTGTTTCTAGGTAAACTAACTCCGGTTTAAAATAAGACCAACCAAAGGAGGTTTCGTAATAATGTAACAAATCATGTCCACGTAAACAAGTGAGTCACAACGTCAAGATTCTCGATGTCCTTCTATAAATTGCCTCTGTTCCATAAAGAGAATCACCACTCAAATCTCTTCACCTTGGCACCATCTATAAATATCCTCAAACATTAGCCTCTTTAAGAAATCAATTCCAACCTTTTAAAGATTAATCTTGAAAAGTTTCTAATAAAAGGAAGAGAAGTGATCAGGTGTGGTGACGAGTAGGATATGAAATTCTTGTTGGAACTCGTCGTGCCTTGTTTTGGTTCACAACAGTTCCAAGAATCCGCCGCAAGTACTGCGGATGATTCGGTTTCTGACGAAACACAAACGCTGATGAAACAACGGAGGCGACGGAAACGCGTTAGAGTGGCTGGTCAACCTGGACAAGTGGCAGAGTGGAGACCGTCTCTTAGCGTTATCTCCGAGAACAAGCCGGCGATAACGAAGATATCAGAAAAGAACGAAGAAAAGAAGAAAGTCCGTCGGAAAAGTGAAGGCAACGGCGGCGGAGACGCATCATCACGGTCCGGTGGTGGTCATATTCGTTTCCGTAGTGACGATTTCGGGTAATTTATATGATACGTTTGTGTTAATTAAGGTTAGGGTTATAGGGTAGTCAATTAAAAATTTTCTTTTTTACAAAGCTTAATAATATGTTTAGTATCTAGTTGTAGTATTAAAAAATTATTCTAACCTCGTCAATGTAATTTATAAAGATAAGTATGGAGACTATGAAAAATAAGAAGAAGATAATGATATGGTAGTTAAGATGCAATTTTGTGGATAAAGATTCGATATAGTTGAGAAGTCAACATCAGTATGTCTTATTGTTTATTTGCGTAAATAGAAGAAGACGTAAATCGCAAGGTAACCGTAATAGTGAAAATTGATGTTTACAAAATGGCAGAAGAACATGTAGCTAGTGGCTTATATATATAACGCATACTAATGTTTTTGACGTTTTTAAAATTGTTTTTTGGGTTTTGCAGGAGAAATGCTTTCGAACCGGTGATTCCGGCATTCTCGCCGACTCCGTTCATGTTTTGAGTTTAAGTTTCTGGTGAAGTTTATGTGTATAATATATTGATAAATATGTTATTGTTAATGGAAAGATGTAGCATTAATGTATATACTTCTTTGATTTTACTACCACTGAAAACTTATGCTTATGCAAAACTCTCAAACGAACATAGTTTGGGCTATGCAACACGTAGAGTACCATTTATACCAATATGGCAATATGACTAAGTTATGTCACAGTACTGAATCAACGGAACATACAGTTTAAATAGATATCGAATGCCAACTTATTTTCAATTCTTGGAAATAAAGAATAAACTTGCAGAAAATGACGATTTACAAACAAATTATTGTATTACGACTCGTAATTTACGAGGAAAAGAGTAACACGACTTATTCTTTGTTTCAAATATCAATCACTACAAATATTTACAAAGTTGTTAAGGAAAAAAAATCATTAACTGGCAAACTAGCCAATTTAGAAAATCGTTTTTCCAAATTTATAATATTTGCAAGCTAGCCTTACAATGTTTGGTAATAACGAAAATCTCGCATCCAATATTTTAATTAGGTAGTGTTAATATATAAATTTGGCTATTTAATGAATGTAATGTATGATTTAAAGAAACTCATTTAAGTCCGGAAATTTTGTTTTATTTAGTTATCATTATATTGATTTTGAATAGTCCGTTCAAAATTTTGGTTTATTTGCAAACATGTCAGATTTTCGAAACATATTGACATGTACAAACTTATTGATTTGAATGTGGTTGATTTATGTGTTTATTCTCCATCCAAATCTTTGTTCGACTTTGAATTTTGAAAGTGTATTGTGAGTGTCACAGTTCGTTTCTATAGTGAATTATTTTATATAGCCGTATTATGGGCACGACTAACAGCAAAAGGCCCATTTAATTATTTTGGTGAGTTCCTTATTCGACGTCAATCCAGAAGAACCAAATAGACTATATACTTATTATTAGGTTTGCATGATCAAAGAAAAGACTTGTACCTTAATTTTCTCAAATTCTAATACCCTAATATATTACTACTTACTAGTGTACTAAAGAAGTCGCTAACGCGTTTTTTTGTATCTTTAATCACATTCTCACATGTTGGCTTATCTTTTTTTTCCTTCGTAATCAATAAATCTCCAAATATATAAATGCAACACATACGAACGACTATGTATTCTATACATGGAGTGGAGACATGAGAACGTGGGGTTGTACCGTGCACGTGGAGAGGACATGTCTTGCTTAATGATTATGCGACCATGGAACAAGTAAACTTTGAACTTGGGGAATATTTGCTCTCAAGTTATCAAATTCATCTTTTTTCCCTCCAAAATCCCAAATATAATTTAAGATATCTTTTCTTCTTTTAATTTCCCTTTCTATTCTCATGAAAATAACATATAATTAATCTACGCAAAGAAACATTAAAATCTCGATAAAATAACAATATCCGATTAATGTATACATATAAATTATCTCTCTCACACATGTTGTTACATATAAGGCGGTCAAATACAATAACATGGAGGATCTTCACGTGTTCTCTTGGTTGTCTTGGCTTGGCTTAAGCCACTCTGTATAATCTAAGAAGTGAATTGTAATGTTTTTTTCTTTCAATTCTTTAACCTCTACTGCATTTGATATTTCGTAAATTTTAATCCTAAAGAGAAATATAGTTGAAAAAACAACTTTACACGACGTTGTTTTCCGATGAACTTTACTCATTAACAAATTTAAAAACATGTTATTTGTTTTGCCTTCATCAAGTGGATTGTAAAATGAACAATTCAACTAGTTATTGCTTATAGTTGTTTTGTTAGCATAAAAACATAGCAGCTAGTTCAACTCTTAAAATATAAAAAATAGTATTATTGAAGTGTAAGCAGAATTAAGTGTCGTTTTACGTCAATCATTTGTGTGCCAAATTGTTTCGTTCCGTGCGCTGGTGGTGAATATTTTTGTCCAAGTATTTAGAATTACTTGCGGCAGTAATCCCGGGATTTTATCTTCGTTTTATCTTCATTTTAGTGCACACAACGTAAGCAATATTTTACTAAATTTTCGAATTAGTGTTAATCATCGCTTAAATCAATAAATGTCTAGAACCATGTCAGTAGATTTAAAACAAGTTAAACATACTCAAAGTTGATTTCACGAAACTGTTAGAATGGTGTGGATAATTCGGCAATAAATTCATGTCATCTCGAATTAATTTCATTGTCTTATTTTGTCTATAGCAGTTACTTTTTGTTTGAAAATTTTATCTTATACTTATTAGGTTCATTTATTTGGATGAAAATTAGCTCCAACTAATAATCTTGATGAATGTGACATTAGGTAAGTTAGGTGTATATATGTAACTGCTTACTACTAGTTATAGACTTATAGTTCCACATCTTATCTTATCAATCTCAACTAATAACTAATCTCCAAACTCTCAAATGATAAGATGAATTTGATATGTGGATAACATAATCTGTATCATCATCAATCTGTAAAATAATTACTCCATTGAATTGTTTTATAATACTCGAGGGTATACCAAAAGTACAAAGACCGCGATACAGGTAATCAAACCCTGGAAAATTCGTCGCGGAAAACCAAAAGGTCAGACTAATAAGAATGTACGATCTAAAAAGAATAAATTCATCCAATCATATTAAGCATAGTCATATTCGTGGGGTCCATTATTCACACGACACCAACACAAATTTATATTTCTCCTTTATATAATTTTTATTTATTTATATGGAAATACACCTTTCTATTTTACTTATCTGATATCTGAACTACCACTTTTCTTTTTTTTTTACATTTCTTTCACATTAATATAATCATATTTAGTCAATAGTCAAAAACTCAAAATTAGTAGAAAAATGATTTATTTTATTACCATGAGCTTGTTACTCTTTTCTATATAAAGACACAATTTATTGTAATATAGAGTATAGTACATAAAAATTAAAATTATGTAATCAATTGTTAACATAAAATCATCACACAATCTAATTATAGTAGGAGTAGTAACGTAAATTTAATTAAACAACCAATTAAAGAAAAGAAGAAAAATGAAAAAAGAAGCTTTCCGTTTCATTGTTTTAGCTTTTAATTTTGAATAAGAAGTTGTTACATTTGTAAAAACAAATTTTATATTTAACTTTTAACTTTTTTTTATTCTAACACATTACAACATAAATAAAATAAAAAAGATAATTTTTGCTTGAAGTAGAACCTCTCTCTCAGTCTCTTTCTCACTATTCTTTGGATTCTTTTCTCTGTAATCAAAGCAAAGCTCTGCAAAAATATTTCTCTCCTTTTCTCTTCAAAACTTTCCTTTTTTATGATTCATCTGCTAAAATGCACCAATTTTCTATAATCCTTCACATTTCTCCAGGTAACACATTCGATTCACCTGTTTTTTTTTTTTTTTT
>Ga0041059_1002740_pt1 | contig 12832 bp, 10 predicted proteins | sample AraColnosormetaG_FD_56232 | JGI IMG/M metagenome (GOLD analysis project Ga0041059, IMG submission 56232) | Arabidopsis roots microbial communities from North Carolina, USA - Col MF nosort | ecosystem: Host-associated > Plants > Roots > Unclassified | place: USA: North Carolina | collected... | reverse complement strand
AAAAAAAAAAAAAAAAAAACCATATACATACACAGTACATCGTTTTGTGGAAAATGACACCTTACATATATGCAGTAACACGATTTTATATTGTACATTATATATTTATGTGTTAGTAAGAACATAATTTATCCATATTCATATAAGTCATGAGAAAGGATTCATTGTTTGTTTAAACCGTCCATATTAGTTCGGTTTAAACAAGAAATTAAGGGATTTGATCTAAAAACTATTAGTTCGGTTTAAACAAGCAATGAATCTTTTTTTTTTTTTTGTAAAAGGAGTAAAGGACCATGACTATGGTTTATTGGTTTACAAAGACAAAAACAGCATCTCTCACAACGCTGAGTTCGCCATGTGTTATCCCTAAATCCAAATATAGAAACAATATCAATGCTCAAATGTGTACGTTAATAACGCACACACTGGTCACTTAATGGTTTATTTGACTGGTCAAATACTTCTAATTTCTAAATTAATTTATTTTAAATATGTTTTGTCAGAAACTTCACCTTTGATTTGACCACTATTATTACAGATCATGACCATGATTATAAGAATATTAAAATTAATGAATATTAAAAAAAAAACATTAATGAATATTTTTCTCAGTAGACTAAACAAATATTTACTGGTCTTGTGAAAATAGTAATTTTAGATATTCTAAGGCCACGAAGAAATAGAAAATTTTAAAATATATGCTAAATTTTTTTGTGATCAATTAATTTAAGATTTGAGATCAGCTGGCGCCACACGCAAAATAACCAATTTGATTCATTCTTTGTGTGTAAACTTTTTTTCCATCTTTGAACGTAAAGTTGTTGTCTATTTTGTTTTCTTAATGAGGCAAAGCTCAATACCCATCGTCGATCTAAGATTCCCTCTTGGATCCACATAATGATCACTAAATTTTATATTTTAATCAAAGCATTAAACAATGTTGATGTTAAATAATAAAATTGAGCCATTAACATGTGTATTAAGTTGTTTTTGTTTATGGGAGAGTAACATGAAAGCGTATTATAATAATACGAATCAACTAATGTAACGTTGTAACTTTCATAATTAGTTTAAGCTCATTTTAATTTTTAATTTTTACGTATAGGATAATTGGTTTGATTAGACATATCGCAAAAGTGAAAAGGCCCAAATAATTAAAATAAGAGTGTTTATACCACTGGAAAAAGGTCATGTGAGATTGTCCTTAAATTACTAAAAAAGAAAGGGGGCACTGAAAATAATTTACTTTAGAATTATTTTGATAATATTTACTGGCTGAGACTTGAGAGTTGAGAGATCAGAGACTCTGACCAATGGGAAATTCTTTGGATGGGTCAAACGTTGTGCGCCACTAAGCAAAATAAACTCATATATAATGTTATCCGTTGCATACAATTGATAGATTTATGTTATTACAAAGCAAATTTTCCAATATTCTCCAAACTTTTGAGAAGAAGAAAAGCAAGTTTCAAACGTTTCTTAAATCGTGAGAAGAAGAAAAGCAAGTTTCAAACGTTTCTTAAATCGTAACTCAATGTAAGTATGTAACAAAATTACACAAACAACTTTTCTTTGGTATATACCCAAGTATAAAGTGTCTAACAAATTTTACTATCCGTACTTAAATTTGTGATTAAACATACTTTGTTCATCAAAGTTTCTTGTGCAAATCTTTTTAAGTTGTTAAAGTGTTGAAATGGACTTGACGTAGTAAAACTGGTATATGCGTATAGCCAAAGGATTTTTTTACTTTTATTATACGTGTCAATTAGTAAACAATGCAACACGAGTATCAAAAAGAGAGATATTGTGTGCATAAGAAGGTGCGTTCAGATGTTGAAGCTAGTACTATGTTGGGTATAAGAAATTAAATTACAGCTTAGAATCTAAGCCTTTGATGTTTTAAAAAAAGAATTGTTAACTTCTCTTCTTTTTTGTACGAGAGAGTAATTTTATATAAGGAAAAATATGGTAAAATGGGATTAGAAGAAGTGGTAAGGTCACATGGAAACATGTGTAAGCTGAGTAGGACATGGTCAGGTCGGCTGGTGGGTCTTAATTTTTAACGCAAAGCCCCACCATTTTCACTTCATTTATGTACCCTAATAAATAATTCACGTAATCCTTTTGAAGTTCTGTTTTGGAACCAATGATTTGGAATTTATGAAAAGAATCGAGTTCAACGAAACATGTAAGAGTATTTTTGTGGATTTTCTCTCTAATACCGTTTTCTTTTTTTTTTTGTCACATCATCCATATGTTTATTTGTGAAATTTCGATAAACGATTAGATAGTGGCTGTATATGATTTTATTATAAGAGACTTCCGCAATGTTGCAAGGAAAAGTATTCTAAAAAAAAAAAGTAGTACTCTAAATACTTTCTGATATAACTTAAGACTTTTGTTAAAAATTTCAAACTCAAAATGATGCGTATCATTAATTCTATAGTTTTAAGAAGAGAAAATATAGGATATATTTAAGAAGACAAAAATGTTTACATACACAAATGTGATTGTAAAAGTCACATCTTACTCAAAAAGTAATAAAAAATAAAATAAAATAAAAATATATGGAGAAAAAGGACACGAATCTATATAAATAGATGCAACTTTTTTAAAGGGGGATTGACAAAAAGGCACTAAAAAAACTCTCCTTTTGACGGGCGATGTCTCAAGGGAAATCTTGAATGTGACTCAAAGCGAAGAGATGAAACAGCTCGAAAAGATTTGGTTTGAGAATCAAAATTGTCCTCATACAGACAACATTGTCGTCCCACCGTCTCAACCTTAATAGCTTCTGGGGTCTGTTTTTAATAGCAGGCCTTGCTTCAGTCATGGCACATCTCGTCTTCATAGCCAACTTCTTGTACGAACATAGGCACACGCTAAATGAGGAATCGAAAATTTCCTTTTCCAGAAAGCTAACATTTTTGCTTAGAAACTTTGATGAAAACGACAGAAAATCGCACATGTTCAAGGAGAGTGCAATTCATAATGTGAGTTCACCTTTTAGTCAAACCACTCCAAGACCTTCAACAGTGCAGATCACACCATGACCACGAAGTCCGTCGCAAAATATGCAGTTTGAGCCAAGATGTGTATCTTTTGAAAGCAAAGAATTTTTCACTCCCCAATTAGAATGTATAGCTAAATGATAAATAGAATTTCAAAAGTTGTTGAAGCATTTTGATTACTTAGCTAATTTTACTGACTTATTTTCATATTTTTGTGTGTTAGTCTCTTCTCAAATCTATATATAACCCATGATATACTCTATATTTAGCACTTTATCATGGTTATTAAGATCCATTTTATGGTGTTTCATTAGTATTTTCATTGTGGTTTGTTGCATTTAGTGTCCAAGTGAGTCTTCTTGCATTTTAGAAGTCCTATAGTTACTGTGTGTATTTTGTGTCTCTTTTGAGATATTTCATGTTAAAATAATGGAGGACACACATTTAAATGCAAAGAAGAGAATTGATGATTCATAACCTATCTGAAGTCTCTCAAAGATCGACTCGGATGAAGTTCTTTCATTGAGATTTAGCTTTGGACCTCTTTATAATGGTTATAGGAAATTGAAATAGATTTCCAATGGAGGTGATGTTTCATGGGTATGTGAGCTATTGGTAGAGATTTATGGCTGATTTTCGTATACATATGTCAATCTATCGCAGAAAAGAAACTCATCTAGAAACCTCTCTTAAAAACGGACAGAAGCTTCTTCGACCTCCACCTTCGGCCCCAACACCACCAAAGCCCCTCTCCGATCACCATCGTCGTCCATGACACAACCGAAGCCATCTCTTTTTAGCTTTGATCCAAATTGCAACCGGGTTGTAACCCGGTTTATCTCGTCGATCCGGTCAGAACCTATTAAGCAAATTTTAGACATTTGTTAATAATAAAATTTTCACTACAAAAAAAATAATATAGTAATTTTCCAAAAAGGTTTTTGGTTCGTGTTACATTTTCTGAGATGATCCATCAACTTACAATTGGCATTTTCTTTCTCTCTCTCTCTTAGTAGGATATTCACTAGCGTAAAATCACTCGATTATGACCTTTTATGTGTATGAAACGGTCTTGCTAGCTGGAAGAAAAATATTAATCTTCCGTCAAACAAGTAAGAAGACTGAAGTTGGAGATTTTTCAAAGTAAACGTATGTAGCCTAAAAAAAAGGAGTGACAATGGTAGAGAATAATGACAAAAAGCGAGCTCATATTATCGTCCATACAATTTTTTTCTGTCACTTTCAAACCTTAACTTCGTTTGTTTTCTTTTACATTCTTGTTTTCATATTTTATTTTATCTCTATATATGTATATATATATATGTATGTGTGTGTGTGTATATATGCAATAGAACAATAAAAAAGAAGAGGAAGTTAAAGAATGACATAAAGTTCCTCAATCTGGATGAAAGTGATGAACCCTAGAAAAACTAATAATACCTTTATGTATTACTTTGTCCTGTTCGTTTGTGGTTTTGTGTTGATGGAGGGTTGTTTAGGACAAAACCAAACAACTGAAATCAAAGTAGGAGTAGTGCTTGATCTCCATACTTCATTTTCCAAGCTCTGCCTCACTTCCATTAACATATCGTTGTCCGATTTCTACAAATATCATTCTGATTACACCACGAGACTTGCGATTCACATTAGAGATTCCATGGAAGATGTTGTCCAGGCCTCATCTGCAGGTTCGTTCCTTCTCTGTCTCTTGCATCTTTATTTGGATTTATTATCAGTTTATGTTGATTGTTGGATGAAACATGTACGCTCTACTTAATTACGAATATAATACAGCGTTTGGCCAGACATGATTTAATATCTAAGGGCTACTATTTTCTTTTAGTCTGACCAATCTTTTCCATGGCTTCAAAATTTAGGCTATTTCCATATATAGTAGCCATATATGCATAGCTATTATCAACCTTATTGGGTTCAGACAAGCAACTACAATATCTAATTTAACAAAATAAAACGTTTCAGTAGCTATGAATTTATGCCGGTAATCAATTCCTAACTATTTATTTTAAAACAAACTAAATAATTAATGATGAACATGGTAATTATTATTTTCCCCAAATTTGCTACAAATCTATGGTTTGGTAGAAATTTGTTTTCTACTAATTTGAAGCAATTCTTGTCACTTTTTTTGTTTGGTTGTTTGACATTTATGTATGACGGATAAGGATTTTGGTGCTACTGGGTTATATGTCAAGTGGCGAACGGACTCTAACAGTGGGTGGTGAAATGAGGGTCTCACACTAAAAGATTAATCAATTATTGATTTCCTGAATAGTTTAATTCGATAATTTGATATATTATTGTTTATTAAAAGTTTAAAACTAAAATAGAAAAAATAAGATATGACTTTCCGTAGCATATGGATGTGGTAGTAAAATACAATTAACTTTTAACATTACGTTGATAGTGTGATTAATGATTTTGGACGGAAAATAGGTTACAAAGTAGCATCTTTTCAAATTAAATTTTGCAATATTTTTATAAAATAATAAACCATAATAAAGTGCTAAATATAGAGTAAGACACATTTGATATTTTCATTTTAACTCATGCGTAAACATTATTTGTATGATAATTTTAATTCACTCATTAGTTCCCAAAAATCTGATAAATTTTAATTTACTATTTAGTGATAAATTTAACCTCTATAATTTTCTTATTCTATTTGTTTGCTTGTGGTGCAAGCAGCCTTGGACCTAATCAAGAACGAGCAAGTGAGCGCCATCATCGGGCCAAGAACCTCTATGCAAGCTGAGTTCATGATAAGACTCGCCGATAAATCACAAGTACCGACCATCACATTCTCTGCAACATGCCCTCTTCTGACATCCATCAACAGCCCTTACTTTGTCCGAGCCACTCTCGATGACTCATCCCAGGTCAAAGCCATTGCGGCCATTGTCAAATCCTTCGGGTGGAGAAATGTAGTTGCCATTTATGTGGACAACGAATTCGGAGAAGGAATATTGCCATTATTGACTGACGCTTTACAAGACGTGCAAGCTTTTGTAGTCAATAGATGTTTGATCCCTCAGGAGGCTAATGATGATCAAATTCTCAAGGAGCTTTATAAGCTAATGACGATGCAGACGAGGGTATTCGTTGTCCACATGCCACCAACTCTCGGTTTTCGTTTTTTTCAGAAAGCTAGAGAGATTGGTATGATGGAGGAAGGATATGTATGGTTATTGACAGATGGAGTGATGAATTTGTTGAAATCTAATGAACGCGGTAGCAGCTTGGAGAATATGCAAGGGGTTTTGGGTGTAAGGAGCCATATCCCCAAATCGAAGAAGCTCAAAAATTTCAGATTGAGATGGGAAAAAATGTTTCCTAAGAAGGGGAATGATGAAGAGATGAACATTTTTGCGTTAAGGGCATATGATTCGATCACTGCCTTAGCAATGGCCGTGGAGAAAACCAATATAAAGAGCTTGCGGTATGATCATCCGATCGCTTCAGGAAATAATAAGACAAATTTGGGGACATTAGGGGTCTCTCGCTACGGTCCAAGTCTTCTTAAGGCTCTTTCGAATGTAAGATTCAATGGTTTAGCCGGAGAGTTTGAGCTCATTAACGGGCAGCTAGAATCATCAGTGTTTGACGTCATCAATATTATTGGAAGTGAAGAGAGAATTATTGGATTATGGAGACCAAGCAATGGAATTGTTAATGCAAAGTCAAAAAACACTACGTCGGTTTTAGGGGAGAGGTTGGGGCCGGTGATATGGCCCGGTAAGTCGAAAGATGTTCCGAAAGGTTGGCAGATTCCAACAAACGGAAAGATGCTTAGAGTGGGCATTCCAGTGAAGAAAGGCTTCTTAGAATTTGTGGATGCAAAGATAGATCCGATCAGTAACGCAATGACCCCAACGGGTTACTGTATTGAGATATTCGAAGCTGTTCTTAAGAAGTTGCCTTACTCCGTCATTCCTAAATATATTGCTTTCTTGTCTCCAGATGAGAACTATGATGAAATGGTATACCAAGTATACACCGGGGTTAGTTCGTCTATTTCTACTATGGTTCTTTTACTTTTACTTTAACTTTCACCGTGGATCATGTCTTTTTTCTTTATATGTGATTTCTAACATATCATTAACATTCGGGTCAGGCCTATGACGCAGTTGTGGGAGATGTAACCATAGTAGCAAACAGGTCATTGTATGTCGATTTCACGCTACCGTACACAGAGTCTGGAGTGTCTATGATGGTACCCCTCAAGGACAACAAGAACACATGGGTGTTCCTCAGACCTTGGAGCTTAGACCTATGGGTCACCACTGCTTGCTTTTTCGTATTCATTGGGTTTATCGTGTGGATTTTAGAACATAGAGTCAACACCGACTTTCGCGGACCGCCTCACCACCAAATAGGCACCAGTTTTTGGTTCGCTTTCTCCACTATGAACTTTGCCCACCGTAAGTAACATCAATCAAGAACTAAGTCGGAATAGCCTAGTGGTATTTGTTCGAGTCTTAGTTTATTCTTCTTTGTGGGATACCGCTAGGAAACGAGTCCCATCTTCTATGATCATCATTAAAGTTCAACCTTGGTCACTATAGAAACTTTTAACCGGCAAGATTTCCGACTTTATGTTACAAAAATTGGCAGATGATGAAAGAACTCTAAATACGGTTTTTATATAGTAGATATTGTATCTCAAATTATTATCAATAAGATGTTCCAAAATAAGAAACAAGATAATAATGATATACTTACAACTTGTTTGCGTGTATAGGTGAGAAGGTGGTGAGTAATTTAGCGAGGTTTGTGGTGTTGGTGTGGTGCTTCGTGGTGCTTGTGCTGATTCAGAGCTATACAGCGAATCTCACATCTTTCTTCACAGTAAAACTGTTGCAACCAACGGTTACAAATTGGAAAGATCTCATAAAATTTAACAAAAATATTGGGTACCAACGGGGCACTTTCGTGCGTGAACTTTTGAAAAGTCAAGGATTTGATGAATCACAGCTCAAACCTTTTGGTTCTGCCGTAGAATGTGACGAGCTTTTTTCCAATGGGACAATCACAGCATCTTTTGACGAAGTGGCCTACATTAAAGTTATCCTTTCTCAGAATTCCTCCAAATATACTATGGTTGAACCATCCTTTAAGACTGCTGGTTTTGGCTTTGTAAGTTCTTTTACCCTTACACTAGATACAGCCAAAGAAGTACGTATATTGATGATATAGGTATTTTCATTGCTTTGATTTTCTTCTTCCATGATCGTTGTGTAGGTATTCCCCAAAAAATCACCTTTGACGGATGATGTCTCAAGGGCGATCTTGAATGTGACACAAGGCGAAGAAATGCAACATATTGAGAATAAATGGTTTAAGAAACCAAATAATTGTCCAGATCTAAACACTTCTCTGTCCTCCAACCATCTCAGCCTGAGTAGCTTCTGGGGTCTGTTTCTTATAGCAGGCATAGCTTCATTCTTGGCACTTCTCATCTTCGTGGCCAACTTCTTGTACGAACACAAGCACACGCTCTTTGATGACTCCGAAAATTCTTTCCGTGGAAAGCTAAAATTTTTGGTTAGAAACTTTGATGAGAAAGACATAAAGTCGCATATGTTCAAGGAGAATGCCGTTCATAATGTGAGTTCACCTATTACTCAAGGAAGTTCAAGCCCTTTGACCGATCAGAGCACTCCATTGCCGCGAAGTCCGGAACAGTATAGGGAATTAGAGCTAAGAAGAGTGTCTTCCATCTCGAGCGGTGAACTTTTCACTACGCAATCAGAACAAGTTGAAGATGAGGAATCTGCTATAATTCAATGTGAAGGTGAATGATAGAGAGAAGTTGCTAAAGTGCATAACAAGTTAGCCAGTGTGGTTAATGCTTTCTTTTAGGAGTACTTTCTTTTCTCAACACTTGTATTCCTATGTTTGTTTTCAAACTCAATGTCATAGTTAGATTTCTGAATTTGGATTCTAATCTTCTTCCTTTTTGAGTTATATAAAAATTAGGGAGATTATGAAAATAACGCAAAATTTTATAATCTGCAAAATAACACAAAAAACTATTAATCTTTTGACATGGATGTCTTTCTCGATCTCATTGTTTTGGAAAAACCAAATGTTGACAAAACTAACATTTGTTTTGGATCTGCCCACATTATACGTCTTCATGTCTCCGAGACGTGTAAGAAAATGTGGTCCTCCAACAGCCAATACATTGTGTTTGATGTGAAATATGGCATACCCAAAAACGCGTTGAACAAACGAAATTTGTTTTAATACAAATATCCTTGCACTAATAATATGATAAAATAATATATTTTTTTAAATTACTCTTGCACTTAAAAGAAAGAAAAACACATTGTGAAGTTTCAAGACAGAGTTAGCCTTCATAACGGAATTGTTAGGCAATCTTTCCAACTGAAGTACAAATTTTAACTTGAATCATCACGAACCATGTACCTCAATGATTAAGGTAGTTATATAACTCGTATAATAGAAATTTTGTAGCCTTGCTTTGCCGAGAAACATCTTCGGCAATGTCTCATGACTAAATCAAACCATTTTTTATTTTTTTCTAGTCAACACTAATCTTTATTATTTTATCACTCTTTTCTTGATGAGTACCAATTTTGTTATAGCATTGTAAAGTCTTCCAAGACCTTTTCAAACCTATTTATTTCCTCTGTATTTATAACAGAAAAAGGGAAGTTTTAGAGAACCACATAACTTGTCTGTCTCCTTATCTTTGGATAATGATGAACCCTAAAAAAAACAATAACACCTTTCTGAGCTACTTTGTTTGTTTGTTTTTGTTGCTCGAGGTTGGTTTAGGACAAAACCAAATAAGTGAAATCAAAGTAGGAGTAGTTCTTGATCTCAATACAACATTTTCGAAGATCTGTCTCACTTCTATTAACCTGGCGTTGTCTGATTTCTATAAAGACCATCCTAATTACCGCACAAGACTTGCGCTTCACGTTAGAGATTCCATGAAAGACACTGTGCAGGCTTCAGCTGCAGGTTTGTTACTTTTATGTCTTTTGCTTCTCCGCTACTTGTAAGGGATCATTTGGATTTATTAATTATTAGTTGCAGTCGGATGAAATATATTACGTAGGATCGTCTTTGGTAAGAGCAATCTCTTCATTTTCTTTATTTTCTAGAAAGTCTTACTACTATTCCTAGTAGCCTCTTTAAAATATTTAATTCATGAGTTATTATAGTATATTAGAATAATAACTAGTCAATGACTATTGGTAACATGTCATGTGATACCTATACAATGAAGATTTGAATTCTTGTGCAAATTATTATTGTCTCATTAATTATCATCAAATATTAAACTACTGCTGTTACATTTAGTGAAATACTAACATGTTTTTTTTCTTTGGTTTGCTTGTGGTGCAAGCAGCCTTGGACCTAATCCAGAACGAGCAAGTGAGTGCCATCATCGGACCAATAGACTCTATGCAGGCAAAGTTTATGATCAAACTGGCCAACAAAACTCAAGTACCGACCATCTCATTCTCAGCAACAAGCCCTCTTTTAACATCCATCAAAAGCGATTACTTCGTCCGAGGCACTATCGATGACTCATACCAGGTCAAAGCCATTGCAGCCATATTTGAATCCTTTGGATGGAGAAGTGTCGTCGCCATTTATGTGGACAACGAGTTAGGTGAAGGAATCATGCCTTACTTGTTTGACGCTTTACAAGACGTGCAAGTTGATAGAAGTGTGATCCCCTCGGAGGCTAACGATGACCAGATTCTAAAAGAACTTTATAAGCTCATGACGAGGCAGACTAGGGTTTTCGTTGTCCACATGGCATCACGTCTTGCTTCACGGATTTTTGAGAAAGCTACAGAGATTGGGATGATGGAGGAAGGGTATGTATGGTTAATGACCAATGGAATGACTCATATGATGAGACATATCCATCATGGTCGTAGCTTAAATACTATAGATGGCGTGTTAGGTGTGAGGAGCCATGTCCCCAAATCGAAAGGGCTCGAAGATTTCCGTTTGAGATGGAAAAGAAATTTCAAGAAGGAGAATCCATGGCTGAGGGATGATCTTAGCATTTTTGGATTATGGGCGTATGATTCAACCACTGCATTGGCCATGGCCGTGGAGAAAACCAACATAAGCAGCTTTCCGTATAATAATGCGAGTGGCTCGTCAAATAACATGACAGATTTGGGGACGCTACACGTCTCTCGCTATGGTCCAAGTCTTCTAGAGGCTCTCTCGGAAATAAGATTCAATGGTCTGGCAGGAAGGTTTAATCTCATAGACAGGCAGCTCGAGTCACCAAAGTTTGAGATCATAAATTTTGTCGGAAATGAAGAGAGAATTGTCGGATTTTGGACACCGAGCAATGGACTTGTGAATGTAAATTCAAACAAAACAACGTCATTTACAGGGGAGAGGTTTGGGCCATTGATATGGCCAGGGAAGTCTACTATTGTTCCTAAAGGATGGGAGATTCCAACTAATGGTAAGAAGATTAAAGTGGGTGTTCCAGTAAAGAAAGGCTTCTTCAACTTTGTGGAGGTAATCACGGATCCTATCACTAACATAACAACTCCAAAGGGTTACGCCATAGACATCTTTGAAGCTGCTCTTAAGAAGTTACCATATTCAGTCATTCCACAATACTACCGTTTCGAGTCTCCGGATGATGACTACGATGACTTGGTCTATAAAGTCGATAACGGGGTTAGTTTCTTGTTTTTCTTAAATAAAATCTAAAAGTGCAAGCAATTCTATGTAAAAGCAGTTAGCAATGAGTAGACTGAACTAGTCTTAGATATAATAGATTATGTCTTTTTATAATATATTAGATCTCTAACAAATTATTAAAAATGAAACAGACTTTGGATGCAGTTGTTGGAGATGTAACCATCACAGCGTACAGATCTTTGTATGCTGACTTTACCTTACCATACACAGAGTCAGGAGTGTCTATGATGGTGCCGGTGAGAGACAACGAGAATAAGAACACATGGGTGTTCCTCAAACCTTGGGGCTTAGACTTATGGGTCACCACTGCTTGTTTCTTCGTCCTCATTGGTTTTGTTGTGTGGTTGTTCGAACATAGAGTCAACACCGACTTCCGTGGACCGCCTCACCACCAGATCGGCACTAGTTTTTGGTTCTCTTTCTCCACCATGGTTTTTGCCCACCGTAAGTTCTTACACCAATAATGATAAATGTTAACTTTCTTTTGAAAACTATATTATGTAAAATGAGACTATTGTTACATTGTTTATATATTAAATGTCAACTTATTTTCAATGTGATAATTTTTTTATTAACAAGAATCAAGATCCTAATGATGAAGTAATTTGTGTGTGTGCATATAGGTGAGAAGGTAGTGAGCAACTTAGCAAGGTTTGTGGTGGTTGTATGGTGCTTTGTGGTGCTTGTGCTCACTCAGAGCTACACAGCAAATCTCACCTCTTTCTTGACGGTGCAACGTTTTCAACCAGCGGCCATAAATGTGAAAGATCTCATAAAAAATGGGGACTATGTAGGCTATCAACACGGGGCTTTTGTTAAAGATTTTCTAATAAAAGAGGGATTTAATGTTTCTAAGCTCAAGCCTTTTGGGTCTTCCGAAGAATGTCACGCGCTTTTGTCCAATGGTAGTATATCAGCAGCTTTCGACGAAGTTGCTTACCTTAGGGCTATCCTTTCTCAATACTGCTCCAAATATGCCATTGTTGAGCCTACATTTAAGACTGCTGGTTTTGGCTTTGTAAGTTTCTTTTTTTTTTCCCTTATATATGAAAATTTCAAACTAGGAAAAAAAAAAAAAAAAA
>Ga0041059_1002739_pt1 | contig 12834 bp, 15 predicted proteins | sample AraColnosormetaG_FD_56232 | JGI IMG/M metagenome (GOLD analysis project Ga0041059, IMG submission 56232) | Arabidopsis roots microbial communities from North Carolina, USA - Col MF nosort | ecosystem: Host-associated > Plants > Roots > Unclassified | place: USA: North Carolina | collected... | reverse complement strand
ATTACCCTCCGAAACCATTTGAAAAGCCCGAGACAACTCTTTTCTTCTCTGCTCACTCTCACCTATGAGCTTAAGGAAATTAAAAGAAAAAGGTGAAATCATACATAATTCTTGACCTGCTTAAATCAAAATCAAACCTGTTGCAGCAGCTTCAAGCTTCTTCTTTTTCCCCTCTTCTTCAGCTCTATTTGGATTGTGACTCTACTAATTTTCGATTTTGAATCTTGGTTTCTCCGTAACATATCTGAAAGAGGGGTTTCTGGGTTTTAGCTTCTTTTTTTTCCCCTGAAAAGCTTGGATCTTTAACAGCTGGTCGTCTCTGCATGGTTCAATCTCAATCTGGGTCTTCTTCCTTTTTTTTTTTCTTTTTTAAAAAATGGGTATAATTGTTTTTTTTTGTTTTTGTATAATTAGTTTTTAAAAATGGGTACTTTTTGTCAGATTCCCATAGAAGAAATCTAAAGGGGTGTTTTTTCCCCTTGTTTACTGTCTCTATTTTGCTTCCGATGTGTTCAATACAACACTGTCTTCTCTTTGCCGCTCCTTTAGATCTGTTTCCAGTTTCTGCTTGATGATCCATCTCCTTCTTCAACAGGTCAGATCACTGTTTCTGTTTCCATTTCAAGACCTCAGAATCCAAAGCTTTTGTGGGCATTCAGCTGATTTTTAAAAAAATCCGAATTTGATACTATCAGGTGCTTGTTTGCGTTTTAATGTTCAGAGATTGAGCTTCAGATGATGCTTGGATTCTGCATAACGCGTCGAATCTTTGTAGGCTTTATAAGAATTTCGCCTCTTGTTAAGTGTTGTGGTGCTGGAAATTGCGGAAACTCTTTAGAGGTTTATGATGAGATTGTGCCTCCAAGGTGTTTGTAGTATTGCCTGAGTGATGGGAAACGGGACTTCCCGTGTTGTTGGTTGTTTCGTGCCGTCTAATGACAAAAACGGTGTTGATTTGGAGTTTCTGGAACCTTTAGATGAAGGTTTAGGCCATTCCTTTTGCTACGTTAGGCCAAGCATCTTTGAGTCTCCTGATATTACTCCGTCTAACTCGGAGAGGTTCACCATTGATTCAAGCACTATTGATTCTGAGACACTCACTGGGTCTTTTCGAAACGATATCGTTGATGATCCTTCTTTCTTGAATAGACACAACAGTAAAGGTTTGGCGGAAACTACGTTTAAGGCAATCTCAGGTGCTTCGGTTAGTGCCAATGTTTCCACGGCTAGGACTGGGAATCAAATGGCATTGTGTTCAAGTGACGTTTTGGAGCCTGCTGCTTCATTTGAGAGCACTTCCTCGTTTGCTTCTATTCCTTTGCAGCCGCTCCCTCGTGGTGGTTCGGGACCCTTAAACGGATTCATGTCCGGGCCTCTAGAGAGAGGTTTTGCATCTGGTCCTTTGGATAGAAACAACGGTTTCATGTCTGGGCCTATTGAAAAAGGAGTAATGTCTGGACCCCTTGATGTATCTGATAGATCTAATTTCTCTGCGCCTCTTTCTTTTAGACGTAAAAAGCCTCGGTTTCAGCGTTTTATGAGGAGTGTGAGCGGACCAATGAAAAGTACATTAGCAAGGACATTTTCTAGACGATCTGGAGGGTTAAGTTGGATGCATCGCTTCTTCTTGCATCCAGAGACTAGGGTTTCCTGGGCTGTTGGAAAGGACGGTAAGCTACATGGTGAAGACCCTGAAAGTTGTCTAGAGAGCAACCGTAACTTGCAATGGGCTCATGGGAAAGCTGGAGAAGATAGGGTTCACGTTGTGCTTTCGGAGGAACAAGGATGGCTCTTTATCGGGATATATGATGGGTTTAGTGGACCGGATGCTCCAGATTTCGTAATGAGTCATCTTTATAAAGCTATTGACAAGGAATTGGAAGGTCTTCTTTGGGATTATGAAGAGCCATCTGAAGATAATCAATTGCAGCCTGACCAGGAACCTCCTACAGAAGAGAACATGTGTGATCCAGAATCTATCAGTGAGCAGCATTCAAAGTCAGTAGTGGCAGAAAGTGAGGAGGTTATGATTGATGATATCAGTAGCCTTGGAAATACCGATACTCAGATTGCTGATGGTCCACCTGGAGACTCAGCTGGTCCTGGCAAGAAAAGCATGAGACTTTACGAGCTACTTCAATTGGAACAGTGGGAAGGAGAAGAAATCGGGCTTAAACGATATGGAGGGAATGTCGCTCTAAACAATATGACCAATCAGGTTGAAAATCCATCTACTTCAGGTGGAGGAGCTGGAAATGATCCTTGTACCACCGACCGTAGTGCTCTTGATGGGATTCCGAACTCGGGACAAAGGCATGGGACTAAAAAATCACAGATAAGCTCTAAGATAAGAAGAATGTATCAAAAACAGAAGTCTTTGCGGAAAAAACTGTTTCCATGGAGTTATGATTGGCACAGGGAAGAAGGGATTTGCGTTGAAGAGAAGATAGTGGAGTCATCGGGACCGATTAGGAGACGCTGGTCAGGGACTGTGGACCATGATGCTGTTCTAAGAGCAATGGCTAGAGCACTAGAGAGTACTGAAGAGGCGTACATGGATATGGTAGAGAAGTCTCTTGACATAAACCCAGAGCTCGCGCTAATGGGTTCATGTGTTCTTGTAATGCTAATGAAAGATCAAGATGTTTACGTGATGAACGTTGGGGATAGTCGGGCTATCTTAGCCCAAGAAAGGCTCCATGATCGTCACTCTAATCCTGGTTTTGGGAATGATGAGGGTATCGGGCATAAGAGTAGGTCTCGAGAATCACTTGTGCGTATTGAACTGGATAGAATATCAGAGGAATCTCCAATACACAATCAAGCAACTCCAATCAGTGTGTCAAACAAAAACAGAGATGTGACCTCTTACCGGTTAAAGATGAGAGCAGTTCAACTATCAAGTGACCATAGCACAAGTGTGGAAGAGGTATATCTCTGACTAATTCATCTGAATAGTAGTGAAAGTGCAAGACTTTGGCTCTGGTTTGCCAAAAAGCAAGTTTCTTTACCTGTTTCAGGAAATTTGGCGGATTAGATCTGAACATCCGGAAGATGACCAGTCGATACTTAAAGATAGAGTCAAAGGCCAACTAAAAGTCACTCGAGCTTTCGGTGCTGGATTTCTCAAAAAGGTACAAACAAACTTTGATAACCAAATCACATTAAGACTAGTTCATCTTCTAACGATTCCATGCTTGCAGCCAAATTTCAATGAAGCTTTGCTTGAGATGTTCCAAGTAGAGTACATTGGAACAGACCCGTACATCACATGCGAACCGTGTACCGTCCATCACAGACTGACTTCAAGCGATCGTTTCATGGTTTTATCCTCGGATGGATTGTATGAATACTTCAGCAACGAAGAGGTTGTTGCTCACGTGACTTGGTTCATCGAAAACGTTCCTGAAGGCGATCCTGCTCAATACCTCATTGCAGAGCTTCTCTCTCGTGCTGCCACCAAGAACGGTACAGTTTTAACAACTAATCAATGATTGGTTTAGTACGGTTAAGCAGCCGGTTAATGTGAAAATAAAACCAACATATTTGGCAGGAATGGAGTTTCATGATCTGTTGGATATTCCTCAAGGAGATAGAAGGAAGTACCATGATGATGTCTCTGTCATGGTTGTGTCACTTGAAGGAAGGATTTGGCGCTCGTCTGGACAATATTATCCAGAGAGAAAACAAAAATTCAATAGATAAATTAACCAAACACAAAAAAAAAAAAATTAGGTTTTGGCTTATTGTTTTCAAACAATCTTTCAATTTCCCGGAAGTTCAAAAAAAGAAGGCCTAATTCTGTTTTTCCTTCTTCCCAATCCAAAATTGATCAAAATAGCTATTTATGAAAATGTTAGTTACAACTAGAATCAGAATCCTCTGAATGAGCTAGAAGGTCTTCTCACCTGAAAAAGTCAACGCGTGTGGGTCGTTTTGAGCCGTTAATTTACAATTTCGTCTTTATTCGATTTTTTATTTTCTGGGCGGAGCTAATCAAAATCCAATTCTCCGGCTTCTTCTTTTGCTTCTTCTTCAATGGTCACGAATCTTCTGCGAATGTGTACTGAATCTCTCGTTTCAGCTAAAGATTCAGATTCATTATGTTATCTCTTCGAAACCTCACTACTAGCTTCGTCGCTCTTCCATCTCGATCTAAGCCGTCGTCGTCGCCGTCTTTGCGTCGTCGGTTAGTTCGTTGTCGACTTACGGAGGCGGCAACTTTTTCACCTATTGATGTAGTTTCTGGAGAATCGGAAAGAGCGGTTGGTAGCTTAACTGAGCTTAAAAACGGCGGTGGCTGGAAGGTGGAAGATGAGCTTCCCTCGGCGGAAGATGGAGGTGAAGGAGGAGTAGAAGATGACGATTCGGAGGAGGAGGAGGGGATTTCGAGTATTCATGTTCCTCGTGAGAAATACATCAATGTCTCCAAGTCTGATCTCGTTAATGGTATTGTAACGAAGCTTCTCGATTCTCAAGACGGAGGAGACGCTGATATCTTCCTCCTCCTTTCCTCGTAAGCTAATTATAAATCTCCTAAACTAACGTGAATTTGTTTATTGGAGTCTCTCTTGAGCTGTTTTTGGAACTCTTTAGGTGCTTAGACTCTATCCTTCACGCGGAGCATAAGAGGATTTTAGAGCAGATGAGAGCCGATTTCGTCGCTACTCAGTCCCTAGAGGAGGTAAAGACTGGTGGTGATTCATCGGGTGATGAAGAAAGTTCAACTTCAGATGGAGAAATTGACTCAGAGGAGGAACTTAAGAACTCTGAACCTAGGAGTGTTAATGGATACGAAGGTTTATCATTCCCTTTGGCTGATGGTTTCGACATTTGGAACTTTTTAATTTCCTCTGGCAAACATGCAAAGAAACGTTCCGCTGAAAGGTATTAGAACCTATCACTGAAGTCTTTCATTGATAGAAGATTTGAGATTGGTGTTTTGAAAATCTGAATATAACTTGACAATACTCTAATGCAGTGTAATGGCTGCAACCCGGTTCCAGCGTTCTTTCATTCAGCTCCTAGACAATGCCGGTTTTGAAGAGCTTTCAGCTAGGGATTTGGCATTGACCTCGGCTCTTAACACGGATTACCTTCTTACTTTGCCTGTATATGTTGATTGGAAGAAGGCGTCAGAGTCCAATGCTATTGTTTTCAGGTAATTTTTATATCTTTTGATGCACTACTAAAATGTGCTATCTAGTTCTGTACGGAAAATCTGCTTACGAATTTCATCTTCTTTACAGGCGTGGATTTGCAACTGAGAAGGAGAAGGGTTTGTTACTTGTGGAGAAGCTAGACTATATCCAGTCTAAAGTTCTACAAGTAATCTTCTCTACTATTGCAAAACCCTTGAGAAAAGTTGGAAAATTGATAAACAAGGTATGATCCCTATTTAGTGAGGCAAATACTATGTTATATGACCATTGCATACATGCAGTTAAGTGTAATAAAGGTAACGTACAGACAATCAAATTCTCGGATAATCAAATCTATCTCGTTCATCTGAATAACATTTTTTCTTCAAATTTGATAAACAGGCGTTAAGTGAGGCTTCTCAAACTCAAGAAATTCAAGATTTATCAGAGGGAATGAAAGTTTGGCTCAAGGACCTATCCCTTTTTAAGGAATCATATCTTGACCAAACTTCTGATAATTTCTTGAAAGATGGCTTCCTTCCAGATTCTGTCCTCCCCATGCAGTTAGCAGCACAAAGGGCGGTCAGTCGATATGAGGGGCTTCTGACACCTGTTGGTCCTCGCGCAAAGCTCTTCAGAAAGTTGCTTGGATGGATTGGTTTCATTTCTCGTGATTATGAAACACCATCTCAGCTAGCTAATGATAGTAGTTCATCTGAACCTTATTTAAGGTGCGTGGCCTTTTTCTCACTCATCATTGCCGTTGTGTTTTGGTCTCTATTTGTTGAAGGTGAAGAATCTCTATGTCAATATCAGATATGTTTTTCATGGATTTGATTGCCCGAACGAACCTGTATGTTCCTTAGTAAAAATCTAAAAACAAGTCTGAAAGTTCCTAAATGTGTTTGTAGCACTTGTTTGAGCATGTCGTTGAACTATAAAATCAAACACAAAATTCATTGCATTATTTTTTCTAAACCTGATTAGAGATTTGAGCTAAGAAGTAAATTATTCTTCACTCAGGCCGATTTTCTTATCAAGGATGACACTGGCTGATATATGGAAACCTGCTTCAAAGAAAGCTTGTGGAAATGATATCTGGAAAAGAATAAAAACTTCAATTTCCATTCTTTTATCACCTTCAACTCTGCAGGTATTCTCTTTATACGAAAAGTAATAGCATATGTTTCAGTCTGTAGTCAAACTTCTTTATATGCATGAATCATAAGCTATGGCCGCAGGATCACATTCATTAGATGAGTCTGTTTGATTTTGCTCTTTGGTGAATAGGAGCCTGCGTTTGAAGAGCTAATTTTGCTTTACACGAAGGATGCGAGTGAAAAAGATGATAAGAATAAAGATGAAACACGATCATCATTACAATTGGAGATATTTGAAAGAATTCCAATTCCAGATTTACCTGTCAGAATAGTACATCTACATCATGAGTGTCTCATGTTTCTTTTCTGCCAGTGAGCTTTTCCCTGTAGTTTTCACCACCATTTTTTCTTTCACTGTTGTATGTAGGTAATTTTCCCTCACAAGAAGCTTTACTTTCGCATCATAGATACAGTAAGTGTGGTTGCATTACAGACACAATTTTGTTTATATTATCTTTGTTGACCCAATTCTTGGAATCTTTTGTTAGGTACGTCTGGATATTGCTAGTATTCTGGGACTTACGGCATACTTTGTAAACTACAAGTTTGAGAACATCTCATCATCCCCGTATATCTCTCATCCTCTTCCTTCTAAGCCGCCTAATACAAAGAATTAAGATTAGTCCTTTGCTACACAGATCAGCATTCTTTCTTGACGTGATCGCCGTCACAGCTCTGGTAATATATGCAACACGAGTGGTTTTGGGTTACAAGCAGACATGGGATAGATATCAAGTGAGTTGAAACTCATAATCATACTCTCTTTACTATAATGGGTCTTAGTGCTAAATTTTGAAAATATCCCTTGCAATTGATCTACTTCCTCAGTTGCTAGTAAACAAGACACTTTATGAGAAAACCTTAGCCAGTGGCTTTGGCTCTGTCCATTTCCTATTGGATGCCTCGGAGCAGCAACAGGCAAGATCTCATTCATTTCTCCCTTTCTTATACCTTTGAAAATATGCATGAACGATTTCGTATTGGAAAATCTTTTGCTTAATGGTTTTTTACTCCAATTACTCCCTATCTGCAGTACAAGGAGGCAATATTGACATATGCAATTATTCTCCAAGCGGGAAAAAATCAGGTTAGACATAACCAGTCACTCTTTTGTCTTAATGCCATGCCTCATGTCGGATAGCTCAACTTCAAGCTCTATCAACGATCAACGATGCTTATGAATAAACTATTTGCCTGCAGAATATGTCTTATAAAGGAGTTGGAGATAGATGCGAGAGATTCATGTATGACACTTTCAAAATAAAGGTCTGTTTTAAACTGAACTCTTATAGCAACATTACTAAACCTTGTTGCTGACTCACTAAAAACTACTAACAGGTTGAGATGCGAGTAGAAAAAGCTATAAGCACGTTGGTGAGACTTGGTCTAGTAACAGAGACACTGGTCGATAGCAACACCAAGTTACAGGCTGTTCCTTGTCCTCAGGCTTATATATCTCTTAAAGAACTATGGAGCAGTCTGCTTGGTTGAATTCAGTCCGTGGTTGAATGTAGTAACATTTTTGCTATATTGTACAAGATCTTCAATAAAACCCGAATAGATTGTACATAAACAGAATCTGCTAACATAATGTTCTTCTTTTTTCTGTGATTATACAGTCAAAAACAGAGTTTTATAGATTTGTCTGATGCTCACAGCTCGAGGGGTTGAGATTTTGTAAAGACAAATACTCCTCCTCCTCCTACAGACCGTCCCAAAAGCATGTTGTTATCGAGATACGATAGGTAATACAATCCACCTACAGATCTCCTGTATTAGAGGAACATCTTTAGCATCCATAGTCATATCTTAAAACATAGGTTATGGAAAATAAACAAAGATCATTGTATACCTTCCTGGGCTGGTTGCGTTTACTGGAATCTGAGCTTTGAAAGTACGGATAAACTGCAAAAGCTGGAAAACCAGTAAAAAGTTATTAGCATGTTCGTCTTGGTTTCCATGCATTGGTACTAGAAAGTGTGTTTTGTTTCACCTGTAGGCTTAGAAATGAGCGTGGAAGTATTGCAGGTGCGATAAGAGCTTGAAGCTGCTCATTGATGTTAATGTTTCTAACACTTATCTGCAAGGATTCCATGGAACTGGATTCAGATTGCTTCTGGCTAAACAAAATACTGAAGGCTTCGAAAGGCAGACAATTAACTGACCTCTTCAAACTGAAGGTAGATGTTTCGACTAGAGACCTTATCAAATTTCGCGGTAACAACAAGTGTTGCACCTTCTTGCTCCTGCCAAGGATTCATTTACAGTAACTGTCTGGACATATATGAAATTGAAAGGGTGGTTACAAGTAGAGAAGCAAAAACCTCCAACAAGCTTGGAAGACTCCACTGAACAACATTCCGAATGATCCCACCGTCGGATCTATCTCTGCACTCAAACTTCTGAAAGACCTGCCCTACCTGATCAAAATCCACACAGGATTAAAACCGAAGCCCAAAACTAAAGTCTCTCTCTGCTTTGTTCATTATCATTAGTAGTATATACCTGAAAGAAGGGAAGTCTTGAAGCAGCTTCAAACAGAACAACAACATCAGGTGCAGATGTATATTGTAGCCTCCATGTTCCATCTAACTTCACTGGATCAATTTCTTCACCGCCATTAAACCCTTCCACAGTCACCTGAAAAGTTTCTACCAAATCCAGACTCATTGAAGAATATAACATCGTCACTCAATATCATACATCAACAGTATCCAATGCAATGGCTGTACCAGAGCCTCCTCAATGATAGATCGTTGATCAGAAGTGGCAGTGAGTCCTCGTTGAGTGTCTTGAACAGCTCTCAGTAGATCGTGTTTCTTGTGTTCTAAGTCAAGTTCATTGTCGACGACGACCTGAGTTATCACCGAAACATACTCAAATCATTTGTTTCAGACGAGCCAAAAACAAAAATGTGCAGAGAACAAACCCTGGCCGAAGTCTCTCCAGAAGCTACAGCTACTCGACACGAGAATCTCTTTCTATGGTTGGTTTTAATGTTTAAGCCAAAAGGGCTGATTCTACAGACGCGGGACAATGAAATCGCAGGGCAAGAGAAAGTCGCAGACGCAATTCGATCCATTTTCGAACCTGATGGATAAGCTTATACAAGATAAAAAATTTATCCCCAAAGAGTAACAATGTCTAGGAGAAAAAAATAATAATAATAATTTAGTCGATACCTTCAAAGCTCAAAAGCTGCTCGAGGATGGTGACAAACTGAGAACTGAGGAAGATGAGACAGCTTTATTTTCTATAATTACTCTTCATTTTTTTATTTTAATACGTGGCAGTATTTTGACCTGACATCGTGAACCGGCTCAAACCTTAACCGAGCCTTTGAGCAATGAAAGCTGTCAATTATTCCACCAGAACATGAATCGAAAATGACCAAGTCCGATTTACCCAAGTAACAAATGATCCATAGACTAAACCATCAAAATGGCACTGTACAACAAAAGGAAGGCCACATTTTGTAAACTTTAAAGCAGTTTTCTTCTTTCTTCAGTTAGAGCCATTGATTAGCCATTGTTGTCTGGTTGGTGGTGAGCATCATGTGCAATCTCATCCTCTCCATCTCCAAAATTAGCCCATGGAAGTATTGACTCAATCAACACAGCTAATGGACTCCGATTTGCCAAATCACGTGGACGTGGTGGTGGTGCTTGGTGTTGACCTCTCCCGCCACCTTCAGCCATTTGCTCTCCTCCCACCATTCTTGGATCAGCCACAAAGTTCTGCAAATTGTCTGGTGGGAGAGTTGGCATCGAATCAGAGAAATCATGGGTTGATAAATGAGAGTACCTGCAATGGGTTAGAACCATACGTGATCAGCTCTAGCCAAAAAAAAAGAAATTGACAAGTGAGTGAGAGTTCAAAACGCTTACTGGTTATTCTCAGAAGAGAAAGCTTCTAATCTTACACAAAGCCAGCTCTCAGCTTCGGTTCCATCTTGTTCCAGAGATTCAATGACTAAATCAGCAGCGCTCCGAAGCAATTTCTGTACATCTGGAAGCCTCCATATAAGATAATTCCTCTCAACATATATTTTGATGAGGTGATCTAAAGACGGGATCTTTGATTCATCTGATCGGAAGTAAGAATGCTTGAGTATCTTTGTCCATGCCTGATCTTTTAAAGGTACTTTTTCCACTAGTTTGTTGAGTACTGTTGGATGAAGCTTCAAAGCTTGCGTCATGAGATCCAAAGAGCTTTGCTTCGAAGTATCTCTGGGAGTGGCTTCTGAGGAAGAGGTAGGCTCCATCTTTTCAAGATAAACTCGTGCTATTGCAAGCGAATAAGAGAAATTCGGAAAGAGCCATAATGAGTTATCATTTCGGTACTCCTCCGAGAATTGCTCCAGCCACGCATACTCCTCTGCTCTCAAAGCAAAGTAGTCCACACAAAACAAAGCGCCCACAGGATTACTCGTGTCCAAGGAAAGCAAGAGTTTGCAGACCTCCAACGCTGACCTATGACAGCCACGCCTGTCCATGTTTCTCATGTGAGTGAAAAGCGTCTTGAAGAACAGCTTGTTTTCATCGTGGTTAAACTCCAACCGGCAGTTACCCTGGAACGGAGTGAACATAGGATGCCACGCACGCTCCAAACCGTACAAGCATTTTCCAATGGAATCTGCAGCCATATCATTCTCACCTACAAACTTAAAGTAATCCGCCATAGTTATGAGCGACTCAATATGGTAAGGATTGTGTATAAGGACACTTGCTACACCATTCAAATCATGGATAGCTTGTGCAGCCTGAAATGCTCTCTGAGCCTGCTCATATGAGGATGAATGGGTATATCTACACATCAAAAGAAAAGTATTTCATCAGATGTACAAATTTACAATGTCTGTATTTTCTATACACACACCCAACGAAAAAACAAAAAGCTGTAAAAATTGTTACCTGAAGTAGTTGTTACCATCTTTAGTCTCTAGAAACTCCATTGAGAAAGATCTATCCCATCGAGACCAATTCTCTTTTGGAGATACCAGAACCGTCTTTGTGATATGATGGACTCCACGCCTTCCCCCTCGTCTAGAGCTACTACCACCTTGAGAGCCACTCTCACTCTCAAATGATCGCATAGCCTTTGAACCATACGTTCTCCTCAACTCGTTCTCAAGATTCAGATACTTGGAATCTATTTCCAACACAAATCGTGAAGAAGCCTTTTTGGAAGAATCAGCATTTGGTTTTGTCTCCTGAACCTTATCTTGCTTAGAGTTAGCATTGAGACCAAGTGCTTCCAAAGTTTCATCCAAAGTCATTTCAGCTTTAGGCACATTAGAGCCACTCTCTTTGTTCTTCTTCTTTTTCTTTTTCTTCGACTTATTCTTTGACACCGGCTGCACATGATCAGCGACACTTGACTGATGATCCGCATCTTCGTTCTTCTTCTCAGCTATAGTCTCATCATCAATCTCCTGCAATCAAACCCAATTGTTACAGAAACACTTTGTAATCATTACTCCTACGACCAACAAAATATGAATCAGCTCTAGACATCAGAATAAAAAACCATAAGAATCTGAAGATCAAACCATTGAAACTATCTACATTCAAACTTATCAACACATTAGCTATTTTAGAACACGGAGGAGGATAAAATTCTAGATACTAAATCTACCGAACAATCTAATCGTCAAAATCTGAGAGACTGACCTCAGGATCTTCATCACCATCGTTCAAGAGATCGAATGGATTAATCGAAGAACGGGCTCCTGATTCTTCTTCGTCCTCTTCTTCTTCTTCTTCGTGATGTTTCTGAAGTTTCGAATCTTCATGTTCCTGGAGAACCTTCTTCAGCAACCTCCCAGACATATCTTCTCCTGCTTCGTCTTCGGAAAATCGAACAAGGACGATTTCAGACGGCGGAGAAAGGCGGCGACACCGACGACTAGATGATTATCTCGTCGATACACGCTAATCCCTCGCTTCTCTCAACCTTTTTAGGAGAACAAGGTATCTTTCCGGTTTTTACTTAACCGGTACATTTAAACCGGTAGAACTGTAGATTGTTATTCCGGGAGAGAGAGAAAACAACCGAGATGCGGGAGAAAGAACGACGGCGTTTTACAATCCCTTTTTTACCTCAACGACGTCGTTTTACTTGACACAATTGGCGCATAAATTTATATTAAAGTTCGAATTTGGACCGCATATAAAGTTGGTTAATTTATAGAATCCAATGCTTTCGGCTAAGCTAATAATTAGAGTCACCACGAGCACAGCTAAATTGTATCTCTTTAGTGATATCTTCACTTTTACTTCAAAAAGTATTGTAATAACGAATTCACTATCCCCTTATTATTAAAAGGGGAAGTACAAAGTAAAATTTTGTCTAATTTGGCCTCAATTTTGATTTCAATTTTGGATTTTGTTATTTGCTATTCAAAATCATTAAAGATAATTTGGTCTTAATAATCTTCTAAACTTTATATGATCTGATTGAATCTAAACCGTTCAATAAAATTAATTCCCTTCAATCTAAACCGTTCAACAAAAATAAGTGAAATAATTTTA
>Ga0041059_1002738_pt1 | contig 12834 bp, 5 predicted proteins | sample AraColnosormetaG_FD_56232 | JGI IMG/M metagenome (GOLD analysis project Ga0041059, IMG submission 56232) | Arabidopsis roots microbial communities from North Carolina, USA - Col MF nosort | ecosystem: Host-associated > Plants > Roots > Unclassified | place: USA: North Carolina | collected 2013-09-02 | reverse complement strand
CTGTAGAAAAATGCATTTGAATGGGGATCATCTGCGATTCCACACTCTGAGGATGCAATCCAGGTGACACAGCATGCTGCTAGTTATTTAGTCAGGTAAGAATGTAAGATCACCCTCATCAACGTTTTCACAGTTTTCCCAACAACATTTTTTGTTTTCTCAATGGATTGCGGTTGAATGTGGTGCAGTGAAGCTAGGACGTCACTGAACAGACACCATCTAAGAAAGTGCTGAGCAATCTCATATACAACTATAAGCCTACTTACTACGCAGGGTAAAGCCACTAAGGACAGTCTTTGCACAATTCTCTTGTTTTTCGTTGTTGACAATGATGTCCTTTAACGATGTCTTTGGATCATACAATCTTGCAGGAGGGGTTTCGACGAGGTTTACATTTTTACACAACCAAGATCCCGTTTCTAAGAAGTTTACTCGTTACTCGTCGTCGTGTGTGTTTGTTTTGTAACTCTGATTTACATTTAGGGAGCCTGCATGATTTCCCTTGTTGAATTTATCTTTTTGGAATTAGATCATTTCAAAAGATACAACTGTGTTTGATTCGTCTTTCTAGCAAATAACTTCTGACTTTTGAGATTGGTTACCAAAACGGCAAAACCGAAGCTTTGTAAATGAGTAATATTAACGAAGTTTTTATTGCATTGAAATTTAACAATCACTTAGATTATTTGAAAATGGTTTTTATTTGAACTTTTCAAATACCATTTTCATAATCAAAAATATAAAGTAAAGAAAAAAAGTTTACATAATAAAAATTTTTGTAACAAAAACCATAAAAGTTAATGTAAGAGTTAATTTTATAACGGACTTTCAGGATGAGACGTGATACTTAGTTCAGTTTGTTTTCAATTCATTAAAATTCAACATTTAGAAATTTTGAAAACCAAAATATTTTATGTAATAAAAACTTTTACATAATATAAAATATAATTAAAAAATAAGTTACATAATAAAAATATTCTAACAAAAATCATAAAATTAATCTAAGGGTTAAAAATTTGATTACGTGAAAAGCGGTTGAACTAATAAGACCTCTTACGACCCATAGAAACGGACGAGATGATGCTTAGTCAGGTTTGTTTTCAATGTATTGAAATTCAACATTAAACCAAAATATTTATAGAATAAAAACTTTAGTGATTAAAAGTTTTTTTTTGTAGACAAAACATTTTCATAATAAAAAATAGAATTAAAAAAAATAAGTTTACATAATAAAAATATTTGTAATAAAAACAATAAAAATTAATCTAAAGGTTAAATTTACTTGCATAAAAAGCGGTTGAACTAATAACACCTCTTAAGGACCCGTTGGATGGGACGGGATGCTTAGTCCGATTTGTTTTCAATGCATTGAAATTCAACACTTAGATTTTTTGAAAACCAAAATAATTTATATAAAAAAAACTTTAGTTGAAAAATAAGTTTACATAATAAAACTATTTGTAAAAACCATTAAAAATAATCTAAGAGATAAATTTACTTGCGTAAAAAACGGTTGAACTAATAACACCTCTTACGGACCCGTATAATGGGACGGGATGCTTAGTCCGTTTTGTTTTCAATGCATTTAAATTCAACACTTAAATTTTTGAATAATTAAAATATTTTTTATAATAAAAACTTTAGTTAAAATTTAAAAACATTTTTATAATCAAAAATATAATAAAAAAATAAGTTTACATAATAAAAATATTTGTAACAAAAACTGTAAAAATTAATCTAAGGATTAAATTTACTTGCGTGAAAGGCGGTTGGACTAATAACACCTCTTACGGACCCGTAAGATGGGACGGGATGCTCAATCCGGTTGTTTTCAATGCATTGAAATTTAACACTTACACTTTTTAAAACCAAAATATTTTCTACAGTAAAATGTTCAATTAAAATAAAATAAAATAAACTTTTTCTGACAAAAAAAGAAGAGAAAAATAAAAAAATTGAGGTAAAAAAGATAAAAAATCAAGAGGCTAAATCACTAAATTCCAAAATGATGAACAAAAATAACATTCGCCTAAAGGACATACCAGTAAACGAAACAGTAGGCAAGAGGCTAAATCCCTAAATTCCAAATTCCAAATTCCAAATCCCTAAATTTTAAAATTCCAAAATTTCAAATCCCTAAATTCCAAACAAGAAGCTAAATCCCTATGTTCCAAATTGATGAACAATAACATTCGCCTAAAAGACATAACAGTGAACGAAACAGCAGACAAGTACATGATGAATTTGCGTAAGGATAGAAAGTTATACCAATTTACGATCGAGATCGAAGCATTCTCGTGTTATCAAACAGTCACAAGAACCCTATACATGAAGAACAAAAAAGGATACTAAGTCCCAGCGATCAAAATCAAATCTCAAAATCAATTTAAAGTAAGAAATATCTCTTACCATAGACATAAAATTAAAGGATCAAGGAGAATCTTCGTCCTTACTTGCTTGAATCCGAGAAGAATCACTCCCTGCGAGTCTGTGACACGCAAAAATCAGAAAAACAGAGTCACACGACAATGAAAAGAGAATCGATGAACCCTAGAAGACCCTAATATATACAATTACAAATCATGGATAACATAATGAAACAGAAATAGATAAAAATAAAAGAGAGAGAGAACGACTACAACTAAGTAACCTGATCGTAGATAGATGACTCTCTCAGGTTGAGATTGGTGATCCTTTAGTCGATCGGAATCATAAGTGTAATGAAAGAATTAGAGAGAATGAAGAAGACGGACAACAAGTTTAAAAGATTGTAGTTTGCAGTTAAAGTTAATCTTAATCTGGGGGAGAAACTCTCGTCTCCGCATAAATAACAGGAGCGTGGGAAAAAAAAAGGAAATCACTATAACGGCTACTTATGAAAAAAATGGAAATTAATAATAGGAACCGACTTTAATTTCATAAAGACGCTTTTGCCCTTCCATCGTTGACGTCATTGTTTCTTCTTCTTCTCTCCTCCATTTGAAAACGCAAACTTGGAAAGGGAAACTGGTTTGTTCTCAGATAGTGAAGACATATATCTCTAGTATACTCTCTCAGATAGAACTTTTAAAAAATTTGAAGTCGTTCAACGTCAAATAGATTATTATGGAAATTGCAAAACATAATTTACCAAATCAATGTAATTGCAACTAAAATCCATTAAATTTTTTTTTTAGCAAGAGAATAATGTAATTGTAGATAACAAAAGAAAGTCAAAGCTGCTGTTATAATCAACGTTGTAACAGATGATTAAAAAACAATCAACAAGATTCTGAATGTCTTGGAAAAAGTCGTTATTAGCCACAAACATTTCATGAAATTGTTATGAGAAAGAATTTAATTAAGATTTTTTTTTTCAAGAAAAATCCAAATTTCAAAATTTGATTAGCTTGTGGATTGGTCATCATCGTCGCTCTTCTCTTTGTGAATAATATAGATATAACACGAGACGCTAAGAGCAGCTGCGCCTAAGGCGATTCCTCTGAAGACATCGAAATGATCGTGCGTGTTATATAAAAAAGCCACTAGAAGCGACACGATCGGCCACGTACAGACACTGATCACGTTCGAGAACACGGCGGAGACAGCGAACACTAGCCCCACGATCCCGACCCAGTAGATCTGCCATGCAACGGCTTGACCCACCATAGTCCTCACGTAGGCAATATCTCCCTTCGTGAACGTTTCCATCTCTTTCTTCATATCGTGATGTTCACCAGAGATTAAAACGGCTGCGACTAAGATGATGGTTACGACGAGAGACAAGAAGATGATCATCTCGAGAACGACAACGAAACTGGGTTGTTTTCTGTTGGTGGATGTGTTGCAGAAAGAGATAAGTTCCTCGAACACCTTCCTGATAATGCAGAGGAGCAAGGAGAAAAAGATGGCAGCGCCGAAAGCCACATTAATAATTCCATAGCCGTAGGATTTCTTCCCGTAGATGGGTGACCCGGCGGAGAAAGTGTAGAGAGTGAAAGCGCCGGCGAGGACGGCTAAGATGAGAGAGATAAACGTCCATCTATTAAATTTGATATCGTTGTAATACTTGGAGAAAATCAGGGTGAATAATAGCTGCGTCGTGTAAGTGAGAGTGAAAACTCTATAGGGTATCTGGTTTCTAACGTCGGAGAAAAATGCTTGACAAAACATGTAGATGCAGAGAATAGAGTAAGTTATGGCTAAGTGCTTGAGGGAGGTTTCACCGGAGAAAATGAGAAGTTGTTTCTGTTTCTTGATGAGGAAGTGGAGAAGGAAAGGGAGAAGGAGGATGGGGAATCCGACGACTTGGAGAAGTGTTTGAGTCAAGATACCGCGGCGGCGGCTCAGGTTTTTGTGGAGGAAGTAATAGTTCTCGAGGAGTCTAGCGATGCATTGACCTGTTACGGCCAAGATGGTGCATATGATGATGGTAACCCACTGGTTACGTCTCTGATTCGAGTCACTTGTTAGGCTGATCGGTGTGGTTAGGCGGTGCTCGATATCCAGGGCTATTTGCACAAAGTGTTCTGTAAAGGAAAACAATATTATGATTGGCATACCAATATATATATGTGACAAGGGAATATAATGAGACAGAACATAGGCCTACCTTGTGGATTTGACGACTGCATTGGTTGATTATGTCCCATCATATTTCTTGAGTTCTGGGAATCTAGGAAACTGGCGTTTGTGTGTTTATAGCCAAACGCAATGGGTCTGAGGGTGGACTTTGACGGAGTAAGGGTTTTGCCTAGTTGAGCAAATGGGTTTTAGTTACTTATATGCAGACATATTCCTAGAAGTAAAAGACCAAGTACAGATTAAATGACTTTGTCATTTGACACTAGATAATAAAGAAAAAGACAAGCATCATACTGCTTTTGCTTGTTCTATTTTTTTTTATAGAAGTAGTCAACTTCCAAAGTTTTGGAATTCCAGGAAGGCAAGCAATTTTTTTATGGCAAAGGAAACAACTCGTGTACATAAGTTTTGAATGCCAAATTATATTCACCAAAAAACCTTTGTTAATTACACAAGATGCTTTGAAGAAAAACAGAACATGGAGCCGTAAAAACAGAGTTTGTAACAGAAATCATCTTCTTGTCGCGAACACTTGTTAATTCTTATAGCAGAAAAGTTCGAAAATATATGTTTGGTGTAGCAATTTGAATCGATAGAGACTATCTTGACTCGAAACACCACCAGAGTCACTCTGCTAAACCCTAAACCTCGCAGTGAACCATGGACGAGGCTCCATGATCTCATAATTAGACGACACTCGATGGCATAGACATAACGCGGTTATTCATACCAGAACCAGATGATCAAACTAGCGCCGAATGACTCGACAGACACACAGAGGCAGGCAATCCACAGCCCAAGCAGTTTATTTGGTAAGTTTCCACTTGGTTCTAGAGGTCGAAAACGCTCACTAGAATCTACACCAAAGATAATTAAACCAGTACCATAGTTGCAACGAAACTGATACAAGTACCATAAGTCTATAGTATGTAGATAAAGCAACCAACACTACTTAGTCTCTATATGAGTCGTAGCAGTTTTGACATTCCCTGGTTTAGTGAACATCTCTCTCTATTAGGAATTGTTGACATAGCAGATTCTCTAGGTTTCCACTTTGGAAGCTAACTCAAGTAAACCACAACATTTTTGTGATCAATTCAGCTATAAATCCTATAAAAACCTTCAAAACATATACTAATACCACCAAAATCACCGTATTACAAAGGCAATTACACTTTCACAACTTTGCAGGTTTTCATAAGTTTCGTATATTCAATTACTGACAAAGCTCAATATACCAAACGCTTAGAGAGAGAAGAGGTTCAGAAATTCTATGTACCAGTAAAAGTAGAATACACACTAAGATGATGAAGGAAACACATCTTTAACAGCAGAAGCTGCAGTCAAATAATTAAGTGTATTCCTCAAAGTCTCTCTTTCTCTTTTTAACCTAGCTGCCGTATCTTCAAGCTCAAGCAACGCTTGCTGCTCTCTAGGAGCTCCTTCAAACGTACTTCCGACGAAGAACGAAAACGGCGTCGGAAACTGATTCCTCCTCAGATCTTGAACTTCTTTCTCAGCCTTACCATTCAATCTATTCGATAACCTAATCACTTCTTTCATTAGAACTTCGACTTCATTAGCTAACGAATCAAGATTTTCTTCACCGGAAGGACGATCTTCAAGCCACGTGACTTCTCCGACAAGGTAGGGTTTCGTACGAACGACATTCGTGACTCGGAATCGTTCTTGACCTTTGCAGACTAGAAAGAATCGATCATCGACGAGACGCTCGTGTTTCACGACTTCTCCTACACATCCTACTTCTGCGGCGGAGCCAGAGACGGAATCGGAGTAAACTACGCCGAATCGTAGATCAGATTGGAGGAGCGTGTGCATCATGATACGGTAACGGAATTCGAAGATCTGAAGAGGAAGGATTGCTCCGGGGAAGAGAACGAGTGGGAGTGGAAACAGAGGAAGCTCGACGATATCATCGGATTTTGGAGATTTCGCGTTGTGATGCTTCTCGGAGAATGAAGAAGATGAACATCGGAAGGAACTGTTGAGTTTACAACGCCGGCGATTATCAACCGTCGGTGATAAAGATCTAAGGGAGTGAAACGGTGGTTTGGATTTGAAGGAAGGAGATAATGAAGTTGAAGAAGGTGAAGAGACTACGTGTGGAAGCGCCATTACAGGGGAAGAGACGAAGTAATCAGAGAATACAAAAAAGAGGGTTTATTACATTATTTGAATATTTCTTTTGCCTTTTGGTGGGTTTAAAGAAAAAAAAATTAAGGATATGATAATTGACATGTCATTATAACAGATATTTGAGTGATTTGTATTTTTGTTGTGTGGATAATAAACGAGAGGAGAGGAAGAAGAAGTGGATGTGATTCTGAATATCCCACGAGTGAGAGACTTTATATTATCCATCTACAAAATTCTTGTAATGCCACGTGCTCTTTAGATTAGGGATTACTGACTAAGAAGGAATTAGTGACGCATTTTCTAGATGAGAATTCTAGAGAGAATAAAAATGTGTAGAAGTTAGTTGGAAGAGCATTTGAATGGTGATAGGTGTGGGTTGATTTATGACATTTTCCCCTAACTTATTTCTCCAATCTCCAACCAATTATGTACCAAAAAATCATCATTAAACCGGTTAGTATAAGCTTTGTGCTTGTGGTAACTTCATTTCAGGGTTGTGTAATTGTTGATTTGTCAATTTTTTTGGTCAACTCAAATATTTTCTTGGTTTAAGAGATGCAGTAGAATAAGGGCCCATAAAGAAGAGTCCAACTCATCTACCCAACTAATTTTATTCTTGTGATAAGGGAAAAGGGAAACTAATTTTTTGTTTACACATAAAGATTTAAACGAATAAGGCCCACAAATAAGCCCATTGTGAAAAATGGCCCATTTTATATGAATAAGGGTTTGTACTTTGTATCATAAAAAATTTGAACCTTAATTTGCTGAAACAAACTTACAAGATCTCCACACTTGGAGCCAAATGAGCGCGAGTTCGTTTCATAAGCTAAGAGTAGATCTGAAAAAGACATTACAAAGACAAAAAGAAAAACAATATATTTTCACAAATTAAATTGAAAGGGAAATAAAAATGAGAACCACTAATCAAATATCAACGGGAGATTAGGAGGCCAATGATAGAAGTGTAGTAGGATAAAGACGAGTCCAAGGCACGTGGGCTTTGGAATCGTTTGTCTATGTTGCGACAAAACCATTCTTTTTTTTGCTAAGAACAAAACAAAATCATTCTTATGCAAATCCAATTGACATTAATTTACAGAAACAAAACCAATAATCGCTTGCGTAGAACGCAACAGTAGTTTCATCTCAATGTATTGGCCGATAAATTTCAAAATAATATGTTTGTTTAGAGTTTGGAACCAACCATATGCCATGTTTTTGTCGTCCCATATATATGTTTTAGTTTTTAATATTAGTTTGACGATCAGACTTTTTTGTATAAAATTAGTCTTGGTACATATATTAGGTGTTTACATATTTATTTGTTTGGCTGGATATAAGAAACAAATATTTAGATGACAGAAAAAATGTGATGGGTATCCCACAAAAAAGCACCATAATAAAAGTTCACATTACACTCATTATTTTTCAAAGACTTTCGAGATTTCCGGAGAATGATTGGCCAAAATGTGATGTCGATTGAGGCTTTAGGTTTTAGCTTTGGTCCAAAACTTTGAATTTATCAATTGGGTACATTCCAAAGTCTCAGTTCTCGTCGACAATGAAAAGGGAAAACCAAAAAGAACAAAATAATAATAGTATTTATGTTTTCTTAGAAAAGATTGCTATAAAATAGAATAACACAATGTCCCTTCACGATGATTGATGACAGTAACACGATCAAAGCTTCAGAGAATCTTATATAGTTTTCACATTCATAAAACAAAAGTAACAAACAAATTTATTCTTACAACTATACTATTCTTACAGATGATTCTATATATTATTGACCAAATTAAGAATTCTTGGTTCAAACTAAGTATTTAAATATATTATGCTCAAGAGTTGAAGTAGAAGTTTTCCAATTCATTGAAAATTCTCTAGGTTTTAAATTTTATTATTTGTTTTTTTTCTTTCAAAAACATGCATATGCGGATTTAAATTTGGATGGTGACACAAAGCCGGCACTAACACCAATAGACCTTTTATTTTAGTTTTAATATTACAAATGTTTTGTTGTAGATATAAAACACATAACGATATGTATTTTAATCCGTTAGTTAGTATTCTATTGATAACTTATTTTCAGTAATTCATGTGATCTACTGCTTCAATATTGTATATTGATTCATTCTACGATTAAGAGCTAAAAGACTTGAATAAATGGTCTATGAAAAAAACGTACATCTCGGTAAAGCAATATATACATCTCGTTTTAGTCCAACTGATTCGCTAAGATATCTAGAAAAATGTAAAAAGTTACTTCCATTCAAAGCTTAATCAATGAGACTATATGGTGTTAATGTGTATAGGGTAAATCATGTATGTAAAATGGTAAGTCTCGTCTCTTCTATTATTTCAAAGGGTCAAAAATATAATGCCAAATTTGTGGAGAGTATAGTGAAAGTTGTGGCTGCACACGGTAACCATTTTTAGGCAGACATAGTGAAGATCTCGAATCAAATCCCTTTGGCTCCGTATCTTCAATGTCCCAATCAAATTTCTTTCTTTCATCTTTACCTTACATTTATTATTTCACATGTACCATATATAGTCCATATATTATTATAATTACGAGTTATAAGTTACGTACAGGTAATGTTTAACGTACAAAAGAACGTTAATAACTTAGTCTTAACTTATGCAGTTATGCTTAATCTTATACTGCTGGAAAAAATATATATATATAGAAAAAGTAATCTTAACTAACACTGTCCGACCAAGAATTGGAAAGGTATCATGTGTGGGTAATTATGTGTCAATGGTTCAATATTTTATGGGTTTTACAAAATATTCAAAATAAAATATTAAGTATTTTAAAATTTAATTTACATCTGAAATGATTTATTTAATAAAATATTTTTGAAAGCTTTGTTCATATTTTATTAACATAAAAACCTAGAATAATACTCTGTTTTCTAGAAATAGCACAATTTTATTCAAAAACATGTATTATGAAAATATTAATTTAAGGTTGGCGAAAACACTATATATATATATATATATATATAGATTAATTTAAGGGATTATACAACGATGAAACTAGCCCCAAAAACTGTTTATTCGTTCGCATTATCCATAAGATGCAAGTAGACTACAAGTGATGGTCAAATACCACAATTTGTTTAGAAGCTATTCTAATTTTTTAGGAAAATTTCATACTTTGGACATCACTTAAATATTAAAACTTTGTATATCAAGTGATGTCCACAATATGATTCATTCCGTATGGTTTATATGGATGTCTTTCGAAAATCATGAGATGGTCTTTTGTGACTAGCAAAAGTTTATCACCAAAAATTGTTACTCGTGTTAAATTATCTTTCATTTGGATCAAACTTGAGGTGTATAATGTTTATCACATAAACGTGCCATGAATCCGAAATTTGAACCGTACGTAGTAATTAAGTCCTTAAAACGTCTGCATTTTTCAATCGCCAAAGCATTGTAGATCTGGCATATGCTATAGAAATATGATACACAGAATCTAATTAAATAAATTAAAATGTCTCTCTTTTTTTTCTTTTTTTTGTAAAACAATAACAAAAGAAAAGTTGAGCTGTAAATGAGCATGAAAAAAAGAAAAAAAAAAAGTGTTGGGAACTCATATCACTAAGTTGCTCTGTCGCTCTCACTTTTTCAAAAGTCTTAACGAATCTCTTTTACTTCTAAAACATCTCCACTTCTCTCTTTCACGTGACACTAATTATCCACCCATATATGATATATTACTTTCATAATTAAGTACCTTTTTAAAAATTTATTTTATCTACGTATCTGTTATGTATACGTATCTTCATCTATGATATATATACGTGTGTAATTCAGAGTCTGATCATAGGGTCGCGAATAAGAAATTAAAAATTTTCATTTCTAGTGCACTAAAATTTACCAAATGATATTATATGGTTTAGTGGAACAAAACCATTCTTTTTTTCTAGTTTTGTAATTTGCACCCAAAAAAAAGTCAGGTGTTTTACTCATTGGTCAGTTTAATATTCCATTATTCGGCGTAATATATATGTTTTATTTAACAAATAGTCAAATAGTAACCATTGCATATATCCAACATTGATCAGACATCGACGGACGATATTGGCTTGCTTGTTCACACGAGATTAAGGATTTGGATATTTTTTCCCAAATTAACGGAGATTGAAAAATGCATGCGTTTTAGAGTTGAGATTGGAACGGAGAGAAGTGAGATTGAGAAGGGATTAGGGATTGGGAATTTTTTTCCCAAATTAAAACTTTCGATTTCCTCAATTTTAATGACTTTTTTCACCGTGTCACATAAGATTTAAAAGAAAGCATACTCAAGAAAACATGTCATTATATAATGGACCAAGACAATACAATAGCTTGGAGAGCAATCATGTATATAAAAGAAAGACCCACATAACCCCTTTTTTCTTAGGAACACTAATAAGTCATTAACTTTATAGGAAACCTAACTTGAACATGTAATCTAAGAGAAAAAATATTCAGTGATGGCGAATAATATCTTGACCAAAATGATCAGATATACAAAATAATTAGAATTAAATCATGTATGGGACACTTTTTGCATGGGAAAGGTGGATATGTTTGGTTCATGACCAAAAAAACTCGCAAGTGACAGTTGTGTGTAAGGTCCACTAATCAACTTAAACTCGACATTACAACATACTGTCCATTCAAATATTATAACGAATTATAATAAATATATGCACAAAATTTTCCTAACCACTTATATGGCTGAGAGACTGATTCGAAAAAGATGGTTTCGAACTCAAAAAGGAACCCACGATATGCCATGATAAAGTTATACATACTCATTTCAAACCAAAGGAATAATTAAATAAGTTGCATCAAAAGATTGACGAGGCAGAGTCTTTAGACTTTAGAGCAAAAGTGTTTAAAGTAATTGATGGTGTTCTTCGTTTTTCAGAAAAGATTTATTTTTCTTATAATAGTTCATTTGGTCTAACACGTAAGAGGTGAGAATGAGACCGACTTTCTTATCGTCGCCGTTTGATTTGCTTAGAAATTGTAGAGTCAATTTTAGAAAAAATGCAGTTTTAAAGTACGAATAAAAATTAAATTTACATGAACAAAAAATACTTCCATGATTCTTACGTCAAACGAAACTTGAATCTTAGATGGTGACTTACCATATCATAAGTGGAGACTATTGATGTTAAAAAGATTGTGGAAAAAACAAGAAAAAAAAAAGAGGATTAATCTTGCTTGATTAGGACCTTTTGTGTTAAAGAAAATAATAATTGACATTTGAAATCTAAAAATTAAATCGGACAATAGATAGATATAAGAAAAAAGAGAGTCGTGTAAAGATCATGTAACCAATAATCGAAAACTTAATTATGAACAAGAAAGAATATTTTACATGTTGTACTTCCAGGAATTATATATATACATAAATTTTTCAGAGAATGATATTTAGAAAGAAAAAAAAAAATTTAAACTAACGAAGAGTATATAGGAAAGGAAGGAAGGAAGTAAACGATGGGCATGTGAAAAAGAGAAGAGTAGTGTTAGGTCGATGTCCACTGTTTTTAACGTATGATGATCTCTTTGTTAGGTTATCTCCACCACTTCGTCCTCATTTTTCTTGCTTGACTACGACCTCTAGCTCCTTTATTTTCTCTTTTATTAAGCTCTCTCTCATATCTCCATCATACAACTCTATTTCTTAAAAAAGTTTGTATACATGCATTTGTAATTATTTATTTCCGTAAACGAGAGAAGTCCTGGTTTTAGCTCGTACGTTCCTTTACTAGTAGTGGATCTTTTATATATGAATTTTTAGACGTTCTTTTTACTAGTTAAATGTTATGTTTCCACTTTCCAATTTTGTAAAATAAATAATTAATCTTTTTACTAGTTAAAATGTTATGTTTCCACTTTCCAGTTTTGTAACATAAAGTATTAATAAATGCAAAATAAATCCAAAATTTTGCTTTGTATGCATTTTTACGTTTAAGTTTGTGATTTCCAAATCATATTTGATTAAACCATACTAAACTTATATTTTGAAAAAAGAGTATGATCTATAAACCCAATCACAAACCAAAACAAAAGAAAGGTTAATTCTTCTTAAATTTTTTTTTT
>Ga0041059_1002737_pt1 | contig 12845 bp, 19 predicted proteins | sample AraColnosormetaG_FD_56232 | JGI IMG/M metagenome (GOLD analysis project Ga0041059, IMG submission 56232) | Arabidopsis roots microbial communities from North Carolina, USA - Col MF nosort | ecosystem: Host-associated > Plants > Roots > Unclassified | place: USA: North Carolina | collected... | reverse complement strand
GAAGGCTGCTATAATCGAGAGGATGGTGAAACGATTCAAGCCAGCTCCATCACCCTCACTTGCTCTTCCATGGACGTTCAGGAAAGCTTGGAAAAGCAGATTGAACTATGGTTCATGTTTATCCGTTAAGGCTCAAGCTTATCCACAATTCCGGTCATCCTTATCCTTTAGGGTCGAGCTTATGCATTTTGGATGATGTTTATCCATAAAAAATGGAGGAAACCAATCGGAGACCGATTAGTGTCCCGGAGCGCCCGTGGAGTAACATTTATCGAGTTTTGATTGGTCTGGGCGACCTCGTGCTTGTTTTGGCCGATCTTGTGACCGACTTAAGACCCTAAAAATACTCCATTTGTTCCTCAGACCCAAAAATCCACTAGAAAACGCCTAGCTCGCGGGAGAAGACCTTAGAAGGCAAACCGCTTACGGGTTGAAAAGCCTTAGGCCACGGGCGGGAGGCTAGACTCTTGTGGTTGGACGACTCGGGCATACGAATTCATTTCGGAAACCTTGGTTGGCCGACTGCGGGCGTCTACGTAACGCTTCTATTTCGTTTATATTTATATAGCGGGATAGGGGTGTTACAAGGTGGTATGAGAGCATGGTTATGATGCTACGGGAAACCATAGTTTTCAATGTTTTATCGAGTAAATGTGTCGCAAAAAGCTGTTAGGAAATTGGTTCAGTCACTTGCTAGAGTTTAGGTAGATTAACCCATAGGATTAACCCTTTTTGTTTAGGTTGGCTTACCTTTGTTGTTAGTATTATAGGATGCTTACCCTTTTGCTTGTATTTTCGTGTCTTAACCTTTTTGTTTGTATTATAGTATGCCGCAAAAGAGATCACGTCGTTGGGAGTCTGTGGAGGAGGGACGGTCCTCGGGTCTGCCGTCCAGGCGTTATGACCTTCGTGAGAGAGTCGGGGTAGGTGTGTGAGGAGGGATGTGGCCGAGTGTTCCCGAGTTATATCGGAGACTGGATCGAGCGACACGGTTGCTGATTTTAGTCTTGCAGAGATAGCTGCCATTGTAGAGTGGGAGGATGTGCAGAGAGGGCATGGGATGATGATTGATTCGGATGGTGAGGATGACTGTGTGATTACGGGAGTGAGGACGGTGGAGCAGGAGCTGGCTCCGGAGGGAAACGAGATCGTGATGGTTCATGACTACGTTAGTGTTTCCTCGAGCAGTTCTGCTACACCATCCTTTGTACTCAGCCCGTATGAGTCAGATCCGGAGATGGACGAGGATCCACCGGTCTCGCCATATGTTCTGGAGGCTGTCGATCACTCTCCCGATAGCTCTTTCGCACTTCTATGGGAGGGCACGTCCCCATTCTCCGTTTTGCAGCCAACATGAGGGCTGATGCTATTCCGACGTTTGACGGGGGCTCCACATCAGGTATACAGATACCGTTTTGTTTCGTCTGCGGCGAGGACGGGCACTACCCACAGGAGTGTCCGTTTTACACGCCGTACATGCCCATGGCCATTACTTGTCTCTACTGTGGAGAGTATGGGCATTACGTGGCCACATGTATGATGATGAGGGATGACGCCCAGATTCCTTCACCCACCTGTACTTCCCCATCTCACGTAGCTGGACCATCGTCCCCACCGGTTCCCGACACGGAGGAGGATCTTTTCTTTGGGTGTACCTGTTCGAGGTGTAGCTTAGAGCTACTGTGATTCCCTTAGGAATCATAAACCTTAGTGTATATTAGGAACTAACCCCATTTTTTGATGTATAGCGGCGGCTACAGGGGAGCCAATAGTAACCTTCGGTTACTTTGTGATATTTTTTTGATGATATCTATAGGCTTGAATAAGCGGGTGTGTACGATAGTCCAGATCACCCCCTTACCCCTTAGGGTTGTTAACTAATGTTATGTTACCTTATGTTTATATTAATGTCCTTTTGTGTGATTGCTTGATTTACTTTTCTTAATATGTTTTGTGTGTGTTTTTCGTTTCGTACTTAACCAAGTACCAAACCATAGGAACCCTTAGGAAGCCTGAAGCCTATTCAAGAGAGTTAGGGAAAAGCCATAGGAATTAGGATGGAACCTTAGGATTAGTAAACTAAGCCTTAAAGCTCTAGGAAGCCGAAAAGTTAAATTGTTAGCTAAGCCGTATGTGGTGATGACAAAAATCACATACAAGAGAGTGGCGGAGTCCGTTAGACATGCATTAACTTCCTAGGAATGGGAAAGAGGTTGTAAGAAGATAATGGTGGAGACCAAACCTATAAAAGAACCGTTACCCAAGGCGAGATCCTTAACATGAGAAGCTTCATAAGGCCAACGAAGGAATCGGTTTTTTTTGAAGGCTAGTTACTTCCTTAGTCCTTAGAATTCGAGGACGAATTCTTTTAAGGAGGGAAGAATGTAATACCCCAGACCTTGACTATGCGGCCGGACGTGCAGTCTATCGAGTAAAATGCGAGATCAAGCTAAGAAAAGGCAAGACCAGTTCGGCCATTTGATGTGGCAAGTCATGGGTAAGGAGCATTGCAATGGATCAAGTCCACAGGTAAAGGAATGACTCTCCATCAGACGGACTAAGCATAGCTACGATGCGACTATCGGTAAACCTCGAAACCATTAGGCTAACCCTTAGACCTAGGATAGCTTAAGAAAACCTTAGTTTTAGGAAACCTTAGAAGGACTTGGAAACCTTAGAAGGACTAGGAGACCATAGGGGAATCCATTTGGGCAGTGGGATATGAGTATGGGTCGTGAATAGTCGAGGGATTGAACGGAAAATGCGGATAAGTGACGTTAGCGAGCTTAGTCGGTTAATTCTGGCATGAAACGTGTTATAGTCCTAAAGAAGCCTTGATTTGTGTCATTGACCCTCATGAGACATTAGAGATGGAGTGTGCCCTATCAATGTTCTTGCGGTCCAGTGACAGATCATGGGTTTCGCCGGAATGAAGAAACGGACGGCCAGGATTGAACTGTGGTTCATGTTTATCCGTTAAGGCTCAAGCTTATCTATAATTCCGGTCATCCTTATCCTTTAGGGTCGAGCTTATCCATTTTGGATGATGTTTATCCAGAAAAAATGGAGGAAACCAATCGGAGAGTGATTAGTGTCCCGGAGCGCCCGTGGAGTGACATTTATCGAGTTTTGATTGGTCCGGGCCACCTCGTGCTTGTTTTGGCCGATCTTGTGACCGACTTAAGACCCTATAAATACTCCACTTCGTCCCATTTGTTCCTCAGACCCAAAAATCCACTAGAAAATGCCTAGCTCGCGGGAGAAGACCTTAGAAGCCAAACCGCTCGAAAATCCATGTGAGTACTTGAGTCACGTGAAGTAGCACGTGAATAGGATAGTTTATTCATTTATTTCCTTAATATAGTTTAGGAGGTTAATTAGGATTAGTTAGCTTAATTATTCGCTTAATCCCTGATTAGGATAGTTAATTAGGTTTAGTAGTAGTTAATTAGGATTAGTGATGCCTAATTAGGATTAGTATTCTCTAAGCATGATTAGGACTAGTTAAACCTAGATTAGGGGAACTAACCGTGATTAGTGGTAATTAAGTACGATTAATTGTTTGATTAGTATAGTTTTGTATATAGGATAGTTGCATAATAGTATATGAGTCTGTTGTCATGTTAGTAGTCTTTAATTAGATGACTAACATTAACCGAACCATGAGGATCCCGTCCGTATGTTGTGCGTCGCGTGTAACCACGTTCCGTTATGGCATACGAAGGCTCGGGGCTGGATCGCTACCGACCGGGCACTACATGACGATGTAGTATTAAGGAATGCTATGTCTCTTGTAGACTTTGTGTCTAAGAGATGGAGGCATGTCCTGGGAGATCAAGGATTCGTAGAAGGCCTTACCTAGGTTGTTAGAAGCATACTTGCATTAGTTGTCCACTACATATTAGGAAATCGAGTCTGCATGCATTTTTCTTTGTGTATTATGTCTTGCTTGCATTGCTTGTTGCGTGTTTTCTTTGTCTGTGTGTTATTTGCATTATTCGTATTTTATTCTTCTTAGGTCGTAGTATTAGTATCCGTCGATGCTGCTTAGGGTAGAGGTATTAGGGTAGCTCTGTCTAGATCTGGGGCTCATTAAGTAATACTAGATTACTTATGATGCTACTTTTTGTGCGGGAAACCTTAGTTAACCAACCTAGTAGAGGCCGCTCGTGACTTAGGACAAACCAATGTAGATTTTATGGCTTTTTGTAAGATCTTACTAAGTATATTATGTATGATTTTCAAAGAGGATCCGAAAACAACTCCTAAGGCTGGTGGATTAGAGGTGCATGAAGTTGGCAAGCTTACACCGCTGGGCGTACTTAACACAATCTGTGATCATAGTGGGCATATAATATCCCATCCTTTTAATTTTAAAAGCCATGGCTGTAACACCCTCGAATCGCTCTATGTCCGGACAAGCCAAGGGCACTCCAAAAACGCTACGATGATAGCTCACACAGACAACTCAACTTAGGTTCCAAACGGATTTAAACCCTTAGTCGGATTACCCACACGAACCATCCCTCACGAACGCGGTTTAGGCTTTTCAACCCTTGCCATGATCGTGAGTTGTGTTAGCCCTGACAAGACTAATATCGAATGAAACACACTTTTTATAAAAAAATAATCTTTTATAACATATAAATTCTTGGACAATGGGCCCTTGAGCATACACACTCAAATCCAACCAAATCAAAATCATTAAGTTTTGCAAAAAGCAACAAACTCTATACCGGTTTCCCTACGTCTTGAGTATTTCTCTAATGGTTCCCACTATGGTTTCCTTCAAAAAAAAGTGGAGTCATAAGTAATCTAAGATTACTTAGTGAGCTCGGTCTACCTACAACAAATTTTAGTTCCCCATCCAATAATCACACGCAACAGAGAATAGCAACGAAAGGTAGCTTACCGAAGCATCTACCAAGAACATGCACATGCAATTAAGACTCCACTTTTATTAAGTTTTTTAAAATAGGGCCCGATATACTGCCTTCAACCCACACCAAACACACACTCCCGAGATCTCTCGCTTTACAACCACAAAGGCATGTAACCAGAGCATCCCTTCCAAATGCTACACCGTCGTGTAGACAACTCATCCAGGGTATCTAGCCCCGTCTCTCTGAGCCCTTCGCACTATGTGGCGATCAAGTAACAACTTTAACAAGACCCCACAATAGCACGGTTCACTACGAAGATCAGACATACCACGATCTTGATACGCTTATGGTCTCTGCCTCCTACCACGAGCACCACGTATCAAGACCCAACAATTCAATATATTATGAGACATATGGTTAACACATACAATCATCCATATCCTTACTCAACACAACCTCCCAACCATAAGCCTTTAAGCATAAGAATCGATAAGATCACATATGCGACTTAGTACCATCACACCATTAATTAATACTCATATAATTCACAAAATCATTCAACTAATGCAAGAGTATATGAACATGCAACTAAACAAGCAATCCATCACCCAAATAAATACCAAAACCTATCATGTCCCATATCACACGCTTCGAGACCCACAGAGATTCGACTGAAAGTTTAAGGTTAGCTTCAACGGTTCTCGGACATCTCACGACTTCTCCACATCATTTGCATCTTGATATAGCTTCTTTCTAAGTAACCTCCCTCATTCTTGAGTTTTAACACAAATCGGCATATCAAATCTTTTAAAAGAAGTCTTGATTCGACTCAACAGGATTCACACACGATCTCCACGGATGTCTCGGTCGCCGACATGGATATCTTATCCACGAACAGGTTCTCTTGATCATGGACATGAATTCTTTAGTTAAGGGCAAAGGATCTTGATCACGGGCAAAGTTTCTCAATCGCGGGCAAGTTTTCTCTCGGTTACGGGCGATTTTTATGAGTCGGGCAGCCTTCCGGTTCTCTCTCCTTTCTCCCATCAAATGGCTTGACTTTGGCCAAGCAATTATAGGTGGAACAACTTGGGCTCCAAGCAAACGCATGTCATCTGGTGGTGACACCTTGCGGGACACATGTCGCCCGCCCATGAAGACACATATGCTGCAAGACTGGGACAATGACACGTGGAAGGGGAAACTTTGGCTCCAATCCTCATAAATTTGGCTCCAAGAAACTTTGCTTGGGCTCCAAGTAAGCCAGCCCACGTGTCCATGGCGTGGTCAAACGGTCAACGCCCGGCGGGGCAAACTTCGCGCACAGCATGCCTATGTTGCCCAAACTTGCCCATTCTTGCCCATCTTTGCCCATTCTTGCCCAAATAGGTATTTATTTTGCCCTTTGATGATTGAACATCTTTTGGACACATACAGTCAATTGGCCGTGTATTCGGGACAACTTTCTCTCGTTTCGGCTTCGCCAAGATGACCCCATTTTGAACTAGACTTGGCATGTTCATTTTTTCCTTGCCCATCTCTTTGGCTTTCGTCCCTGAACTATTTCTTTCTCTCCCGATTCTTTTTTAGCCGTTCCGCGATGTTTCCCACTTAGCAGCTTACCCCTTATCGAGGGTCACTACATTCTACCCCCTTTAAAAGAATTCGTCCCCGAATTCTATCTTTCGGACATCTCCTTTCTTCTTAGGTTTCTCCTGAAACTTGTTCATAAGAGTTTTAAGTCCTTCTCCATGTACTACTCCTTCTCACCACCTTCCTTATAACGATTCAAACTTTTTGGTAAAACATCACTAGCCTTTCTTCACATCGTTTGCCTTAGTTTTCTATTATCTTGGAAAACTTGATTATCATCACCATCACTCATTGCTTATTATTACTCCACCTTCTCTTGAATTCGTCTCGCCACTGTTTATTTACCAATCTCTTGTCTTTCATTCGGCTAAATGGCTCCTTACATAATTTCAGCTATTGAAACTTTTGTTCTCGTCTTGATGGTAATATCTTATCCCAAGGTAGAAATAACTCTTCCCACAAGTTTCTTGTACCGTCAATATCCTATACCCAAACTCCTCCATTCCGATCAATCCTTAAATCATAAAAGCTTAAGTTGGAGTGATTAGGAAAGCTTCTTCATCTCTAGCATCTTCTGACTCTCTTATATTTTCTAACTTCTTGGGGTACCAAGGTTACTTCCTTAATGTACCATGACTCAAGCCTTTTCCCAACTGAATTCTCACTACTTGAACATTTATCTGACTGGTAAAGAGATTCTTCAATGTTTACCACATATAACTCAACTACTCGCTTCTCCACAACAAGGGTTCGCATTTAGAGAATAGATCAATTTAATGAGTACTCCAACTAGGAAGGCACCCTCAACAACCGCACACAAAAACTCGGGATCACTCAACACTCCGGAGTCGACCCCACTCAACACGGATGCATGCATAATTTAAATTAAGCAACTAATCTACCAACTATTCACACAATCACACAATTACATTCAAGAGAATAGATAGAACCCATACGTACCTTATCTGAGACCCTTAAGGTCAAGAAGGCTTAGGGTAAATCTATTTTTATGGTTTAACTCTTACTCACTAACTTGATACCTTCGCCACTTCTTGATCGTTAGACTGGCCTGGGTGAAGGACAGTTGATGACTTCTTCAACTTTCTCAACAAAACAACTTGACCCATTCATAAGTTCTCGATAACTTCCTTAACTCCTCTGACTATTCTTCCCATAACCATCTCTTCTATGGTTCCTTCTCCAATAACTTGATTTGTCCCCATCACTTTAACTTTGCAATTCCTTTACTTACTTTGATCATTGTCCATATACCATCCTCAGATATTAACTCCAAAGCCTGACTCCGTGAATCATTGTCCCTCTACTCTTCTGATACACATATCTAATTGTTTTTCCTTTTCGATACGGCTTCCTTTCATTCTCATATTTTGTTGTAATGTGACGTTGTATCTCCGCGACGGTGAACGTGAACTTGGATAATGACTGAATCGTGCTTAGAATCACTTTCCTTAAAGAGTATTTCGACCCTTCTCAAGCCTTGGGTTACATGAAATCCCTTCTAGGATACGACAATCAAAGTACTCTCTCTTGTTCTAGGCAAAGATACAAGAGAAACAAATAAAATTTCTAATGTTTGTTTATGTGTTTCACCAAAGAATATCTCAATCCTTTGGTCTTATGAATCTCTGTTTTTTCTCTCTGTTCTTTTTCTCTTCTACTTTCTAATGATGCAAAGAGGCAGAGTTATATAAGGGCCAACGATCTCGACGTACGTTTGCAGCCACACGTTTAATCGTAACTGTAATTCCAATAGTTGGTTGGGTTTATAAGTAACCATTGACGAACAATTTTCTTGGTTAATATGATAACCATTGGTTCACTTAAATCTCCAACATTCCTCCCCCTTTTAAGTGTACTCTTTGATTCACGAAATAACAATACATAAACCAAACACATGCATAAATGTAAATATCATAACGATTGAATTTACATCTTAGTAATATTACACATTCTAAAATGCTCGAGAATTAGGATGTCCTACGGATTGAATCCTTCAACTCATTTGAGCACATGAAGATAATACACACACGAATTCACCCACTATTCTAAGTGTTTAGCCTTGACACTATTATAAGCCATGCGTCCTTATCCATTCTTGATCGTATACAAAGCTAAGTCTGAGCTTCTTGAAGCGGCTAAACTTCACACTCATATAGGTAGGTCTTTTAATCTTGCACCTACAAAATGCAATTTTTCAAAAAATCTATTAAGAAGAAAACTTCAACCGAACTTTTTCTTGCAGATCTAAGCACTTACTTTGGGATGATATAAACTAGTGCTTCAATCTCTAAGCGTGGGCTTTCCGCATTGAATTCAGCATCTAACATTGTATTAGAGGGGAATTGGGTACCCCACAAATAAAAATTTAAATGGACTTTAACCCCACCCCTTTAGCCGACTTGATCACCAAGTCTCTAGCTAATCCTTTTGGCAAGTGATCCGCTAGATTTTGTTGGATCCGAACAAACTCCCATAAGTGATCAACTCACATACCGCGATATGTCTAACGCCTAGGTGTCGCGACTTACCATTATACACTTGGCTATAAGCCTTAGCCAATGTAGCTTTACTATCACAATGGATAGAAATGGGTGACACCGGTTTCAGCCACAATGGAATCTCGGAGATTAAGTTTCTTAACCATTTTGCCTCTCTCCCAGGAGCTGCTAATGCTACAAATTCCAATTCCATAGTTGAATTTGTAATACAAGTTTGTTTCTTTGATGCCCATGAAATGACACCTCCCCCAAGTAAGAACACCCAACCACTTGTAGAAGAATGATCTTCCACGTTGTTGATCCAACTTGCATCTGAATATCCTTTTAAGACCGAAGGAAACCTAGAATATGACAAACCTTATTTAATGGTTCCTTTCAAGTACTTGAGCACCCGCCTTATAGCTTGCCAATGATGAGTACTAGGATTACTAGTGTATCTACTCAATCTTCCTACCGCATAAGCTATATCCGGTCTAGTGCTCGTCATGGCATACATTAAGCAACCAATTACTCGTGAGTATTCGAGTTGTGATACCGCATGTCCCATATTAGGCATAAGCTTCACACTCGCATCCATGGGAGTACTCACTGGAGAACAGTTCTCATAATTGAACCTTTTAAGCACTTTTTCAATGTAATGAGATTGTGTTAAGGATAGTCCTTTGCTCTCACGCTTGATTCAAATTCCGAGAATCACATCTGCCTCCCCCATGTCTTTCATGGCAAAATTTGATGACAAGAACTCTTTTGTAAGTTCTACTTGTCTAAGGTTAGTGCCAAAGATCAACATGTCATCAACATATAAACAAATGATCACTCCATTACCGGAATCATCAAATATGCTATACAAACACTTGTCCGACTGATTTAATTGTAATCCAATGGACAAGACAGCCTCGTCAAACCTTTGATGCCACTATTTAGGTGCTTGCTTTAACCCATACGCTGATTTTACCAACTTACACACTTTATGCTCATTACCTGACATAACAAACCTTTCGGGTTGTTTCATATACACCTCTTCTTCCAAGACGCCGTTTAAGAATGCCGTCTTGACATCCATTTGGTGGATCATAAGGTCATGAATGGATGCCAAACCAATTAAAAACCTTATAGAGGAGATCCTAACAACCGGAGCATATGTATCAAAATAATCAATGCCTTCCTTTTGTCTAAAACCTTGAGTTACCAATCGAGCCTTAAACTTATCGACTGTTCCATCGACTTTCATCTTCTTCTTGAAGATCCATTTGCAGCCTAAAGGCTTGCAACCGGGTCGAAGATCCGTTAAGAACCACTTATTATTTCCCATGATGGAATCCATTTCATCATTTACGGCTTCTTTCCAAAAAGCAACGTCATTGGACGTCATAGCCTCATTAAAATTTCTCGGTTCATCATCAATATGATAACAATATGAGTATTTGAAACCAATCTCATCTCTTGACCCTTCAACAAAATAAAGTTGAAAATCGGGACTGAAGGATTTTTCGATTCTCCCTCGTTTACTCTTACAAAGCATAGGTGACTCATTAGGAGGAACAAACGTGTCGCCTCCATCCTTTGTTCCACTTGAACTAGGAACTAAATCCTTTGGTCTAGGTATCGACGAGAAACGACTCTCATCAAATATTGCATCTCTTGACTTAATTACGGTGTGAACCGCTATAGAATCATTAGGTTCTATGACATAAAACCTATATGCCTTGGAATGTAAGGCATAACCAATAAAATGCAATCAATACCTCTTTGTTCCAAAGTCTTAATCTTTGGTTGGGGTAATCTAACGATCGCCCTACAGCCCCAAACTCGAAGATAATTCAAGTTTGGTTTCTTTTTGTACCAAAGTTCATATGGGGTCACTTTGTTCTTTTTATTGGGAACTCTATTTAATAAATAACAAGCCGTCAACATGGCTTCACCCCAAAATCCATCACTTAATCCCGAGTAAGATAACATGGAATTAACCATTTCTTTTAGAACTCTATTTTTTCTCTCGGATATACCATTTTGTTGTGGTGTATACGGAGCCGTAGTCTCATGTATTATCCCTATGGATTGAAAATACGTAGGATCATAATACTCTCCACCTCTATCGGTGCGTAACTTCTTAATCAAGTCACTATGTTGTAATTCAACCTTGGTTTTATAAACCTTGAATTTATCTAAGGCCTCATCTTTAGCATGCAATAAAAACACATAACAAAAACGAGAATAATCATCTATGAACGTGATGAAATATTTCTTGTTTCCTAAAGATGGTGTAGCATGTAAGTCACATAAATCACAATGAATAAGTTCAAGCACCGTATAATTTCTTTCAATGCTTTTAAAAGGTTGTCAAATTATCTTAGTCAACATGCATGTTCTACACTTCTCTATATTCACGTCAAAAGTAGGAATTAATCCTTCTTTAGACATATCAATCATTCTTTTATAATGCATGTGGCCTAATCTTGCATGCCATAAAGAAATATCATTTTTGCTAGAACATGCCATGTAAATATAATTGAAAACTTTATTAATATTAAGCATAAACATGCCATTACAAAAATATCCAAATCCAACAAAGACACCACACTTAGATAAGACATACTTATCCGACTCATACACTTGCTTAAATCCACACTTATTTTAAACATTACCGGAGACTAAGTTCTTCCTAATTCCGGGAACATGAATTACATCATTAAGATCAAGAGTTTTCCAAGAACTAAATTCTAACACGACTTTTCCACGACCTAGGATATGAGCGGTTGACTCGTTGCCCATATAGAGTACGGATCCATCTTGAACCGGCTCGTAATTCTTGAACTAGCCACGATCCTTGCAAACATATGTTGTTGCACCCGAGTTAATCCACCATGACACCTCATCATACTGCACATAAAATGCCTCAGCTATTATTGAAACATAGTACACTTGAGTATGAATATAAAACAGAAATTTGACCTTGATGAGAGGATGGGCCTTGATCCTTAGACCCTTTCGTTTTGTTCTTATCCTTCCTTGCCCGACAATCACGTTTGAAGTGACCCCGCTTGTTACAAATCCAACAAACGGTCTTCAATCGTTTGTTAGATCCATCATTGGTGTTGTTAGCAAAGGGGCGTTTCTTCCCTTTGTTCTTCATCTTAGAACTCCCACCTTCTTCCATCATATTGACTGAAGAAGTTTCAGCCTCTTTTTCTTTGGGTTTTCCACCCTCTTGCACCCTTAGAGATTCCTCTATGCGCAAATGGCTACCAAGTTGTACAAGAGATAACTCTTCCTTTTTGTGTTTTAACATGCGCCTAAAATCCTTCCATGAAGGCGGCAACTTGTCGATGATGCACGACACCGAGATGGATTCATCCATCATCATCTTGTGTTTAGTGAATTGGCCTAGGATGCGAAGTAATTCGGTTTATTGCTCCATAATGGGCCTTGAATCGGACATCTTGTAATTATTAAAATCACTCACAAGGAATTTCTTACTAGAAGCATCCTCGACTATGTACTTCGATTCCAACGCATCCCACAATTCCTTTGCGGACTCGACATTTTGATAAACATCAAAGAGAGAATCAGACATACCATTGAGAATGTGGCCACGACATATGTAGTCATCGTTTTCCCAATTAAGTTGCTTCCTTGTCTCCTCCACGGACTCGTTTCACTACTCTCCTATACGGTGGGCATTGACATACTTAGAACATGCACCACATTGAGCGTTCTGAGGAGAAAGTGCATCTTGTTCTGAGGACTTGTAATTTGCATGATTTAGGCATTCATTCTTCACCACTTTGTCATTGTTTCATCCACATTTCATCTCATTAGGAGTCGTTTTAGTGTGTTTTACATACTTAGG
>Ga0041059_1002736_pt1 | contig 12853 bp, 11 predicted proteins | sample AraColnosormetaG_FD_56232 | JGI IMG/M metagenome (GOLD analysis project Ga0041059, IMG submission 56232) | Arabidopsis roots microbial communities from North Carolina, USA - Col MF nosort | ecosystem: Host-associated > Plants > Roots > Unclassified | place: USA: North Carolina | collected... | reverse complement strand
GCAATCGCTTCCACACTTGGCCACGGCGTGTCCTTGAACAGACGCTCCGATATGCTCTGGAACGATGTCTCACACATCTGGTGGATCTCGTACACGTTCTTGTCCCTTATGTGTCTGTACATGTGTGACACGAACGATTTCACCGAATCCGGCACCATATTCGGGTCGTACCCACTCTCCCTCTCCCCTGGACCTTCCTCGTACTCATTGCTGCTCGCCATTCTCGCCGGATCAATTCTTAGCGGCCGCAACAATGTTAACTCTTCAACTCACTTCCACCGCCTAGGGTTTCCTTATTACCACCGGGTCTATCCTCCGGTTTGCTTTTACTACTAAATGAACGATTACCACCGGTTTGTTTATATCTCGATTTATTTTTCGGTTGTTTATCTATTTTACCGAATTAGACCAAAACTGAATCGAAATTAATTTTGTGTACTCTGACTCTCTCTCAAATCTCAATGTCTCAGCTTCTTCACCTTCACCGTCTCTCTCTTCCACAATCATCTCTTCGTTTCAGATTCCCGCCTTTACATCGCCGACGTGCAGCTTCGTCGCCAACTAACTCAACTCAACCCCCCCTGCAGTTTCGTCCTCTCACAGTCTCTAGATCTCAAATAACTTGCAGATTCAGCCAATCCGGTGAGACTTATCGTTTTTTCTTTCTTTTTTTCGATCTAATGAAACATTCCAAGTGATTGTATTAGATTCTTAGCAACATCTTCTTCATCTTCAACGAAATCATTGTAAGTTTTGCAGATATTACGCCACAATTTGAATTGGATAAAGCAAAAGACAATCGAAAACCACAAAAGCGAGCAAATGGCATATTTTGGATCATACTTATCAATCTGGGCATATATCTTGCTGATCACTTCTTTCAGGTATGAAAGCTTGTCTTTAGATATCAATCATCTACACTGTAAAACGTTATTCGTGTAATCCCATCTCTTTGGATTGTGACGTGCTTATCTTATCATACGTTTTATATTGTTTATTCGATTTAGGTTCGTGGGATCAAATCTTTGTATTTGTATCACAATTTTCCGGCATGGTATCAGTTTGTGACGGCTACATTCTGTCATGCTAACTGGTGAGAGAGCTCTCTTCTTTCTTTTTTACTTTGGCACTGTTCGTTTCATAATCGCTAGCGGCTGTGGCTGTGGCTGCGATTGCGATTGCGATTTTAAAATCGCAGGATGTTGTTCGTTTACCAATCGCTGCGATTAATCGCCATTTAAAAAGCCGCGTCGCTCTTTTTTCATGCGATCAAAAAATTCAGTCGCAAGCCGCAGCGATTGATCGCGCGATTAGTTGCAGGATCTTGCGACTGTCAAACGATCAACTTTCAGTCGCAGTCGCAGGCATCCTGTGACTACCAAACGAACAACACTTATGATAGTTTTTTTCTCTGTGGCTTATGTTGATGTTTCTCCTGATTCTTGGTTTTTTTTTTATGTATCATGTATGATTCTAGGAACCATCTCTCCAGCAATCTTTTTTTCTTGTACATATTTGGTGAGAGTTCAAGATTTTCTCATAGTTTGAATTTCTAGCTAGTTTATCGATTCAGAGAGCTAATGGACACATTTGGGAATCAGGAAAGCTTGTTGAAGAAGAAGAAGGAAACTTTGGTTTGTGGCTCTCCTACTTGTTCACTGGTGTTGGAGCTAACCTTGTTTCTTGGTTAGTTTTACCGAGAAATGCTGTTTCTGTTGGTGCCTCGGGAGCTGTTTTTGGGTTATTTGCTATCAGTGTCCTCGTCAAGGTACTGTAGTTTTCTTCTCTCCTTGTAAATCAAACTCCTCAGTAATATCTTGCTAATATTCAACTTCTTTTGATTGTCTAGATGTCTTGGGATTGGAGGAAAATCCTTGAAGTTCTTATATTGGGTCAGTTCGTTATTGAGAGGGTAAGATTTTCTCAAAATTTACTCACAGCATCACTACCGTTATAACCGTATTCCGGCTTACAGTCCCATCTTCTTATGAGTATAATGAGGTTTTTATACAATATATGAGAGAAAATGTCTGATGATGTATGCAATATAGAAGCTCTTCGAATTCAGGGACGATAACTGTTTAGTTAATTGATCTGAATAGGTAATGGAAGCAGCTCAGGCGTCGGCTGGATTATCAGGAACTATATATGGTGGATACTCTTTACAAACTGTTAATCACATTGCGCATCTCTCTGGTGCTCTTGTTGGGGTTGTTTTAGTTTGGCTTCTCAGCAAATTTCCTTCGGCATCTATGGATCAAGACGTTAAAAAGTCCTCGTAAAAATGACGAGACAAAACTTTTCGTGTAAGGAACATACTAGCTGTCCAGTGAATGCAAGGTAGATGAAACGATTGATAGATTGACAAAATATCCTTGTAAAAAAACTGAAGAACGGTCTCTAAACCGAGCCTTTGTGAGTAGTCTTTGCTATAGAATTCTGTCGCTAGTTTGTCTATGTTACTCTCATTGGTTTACCAATGCCACTAAGCATACGCAGAAGTAAGTGGATGTAGTTGTTGAGCTTACTTTTTGATTTCTATAATCTGTTAGATCTTACTTTTAATTAATAAAATCATTGTCTTAAAGCATACAACAACTTCAGTCAACGCATATTTTTGAAGAAGCAAGTCCAAGTCTGATCAAAGATTTGAGTTCTCAAATGTCTCAGCTTCACCTTCACCTTCAGCTTCACCGTCACTATCTCTCCCTCCCACATTCTTCTTCTCTTCGTTCCAGATTACCGTCATTACATCGCCGCAGTGTAGCTTCTTCGCCAACCAACTCTCCCCTCTATCTCAACTCAACTAACTCCACCGTCTTTCGTCCTCTCACCTTCGTCAGATCTCGTTCCAGCGAATCCGGTGAGATTTTTTAACCTCGAATTCGATTTTTCCATCATGTTTCCTTTACACTTGTAAAAGTCCAAGAAAATTTTCCAGACGTCACACCACAATTTGAATTGGATAAAGCACAAGACAAACAGAAACCACTAAACCAAGCAAATGGAATATTCTTGATCATACTTATCAATCTTGCCATATTTATAGCTCAACACTTCTATCAGGTACTTGTAGGATTTTTTTTCTTTTTTTAGTGTGAAGCATTGGTTTGTTAGGTGTTTTTCACATTGGTATCATACGTTTAGAAAAAAGTTATTTATTCGATATAGGTTCGCGGGATCAAATCGATGTATTTGTCTAGCGATTTTCCGGTATGGTACCAGTTTGTGACTGCAACATTCTGTCATGCTAACTGGTGAGAGCTCTCTGCTTACTTTTTGCTAAGTTCTTTCTCTGGCTGATGTTAACGTTTTTCTCTGGCTTATATATATCTATGATTCTAGGAACCATCTGTCCAGCAATCTTTTTCTCTTGTACATCTTTGGTGAGAGTTCAAGATTTTCTCATAGTTTTGACTCTATCTAGTTTATCGATTCGGAGTTAATAAGACAATGGGAATGGTTCTGTGGTTAACAGGAAAGATTGTTGAAGAAGAGAAAGGAAACTTTGGTTTGTGGTTGTCTTACTTGTTTACTGGTGTTGGAGCTAACATGGTTTCTTGGTTCACTTTACCGCCAAATTCATTTTTTTCTGGAGCCTCGGGAGCTGTTTTCGGGTTATTTGTGATCAGTGTCCTTGTCAAGGTAGTACTCTAGTTCTCTTCTCTCCTTGTTTCAAGTGCTTGTAAATCTATCATCAGGACTTCTTTTAAAACTGTTTTGTTAGATGTCTCGGGGTTGGAGCAAATTTCTTGAAGTTCTTATATTGGGTCAGTTTGTTATGAAGAGGGTAAGAGTCTCTCAACATTTACACACATCATCATTGTGGTTATAGTCTTATTTCTTACTGGGAATTATGTAACAAGTGGTGATGTGTTTCAGTTCATTGATTCTCATAGGTATCTGAAGCAGTTCAGACTTCAACTGGATTATTAGAAACTAAATTTTGTGGATTTATATTTGGTGGCAATGAATTCCTGACAATTATTCAGACTGTTAGACCCGTTGCGCAGTTCTCGGGTGCTCTTCTTGGTGTTCTCTTAGTTTGGCTTCTCAGCAAATTTCCCTTAGAGCAATAATTGAATGCAAAGACAGGCTCTAAACCTATCTGTGAGTATTACTTCTTTCGAAGCAGAATTGTGTCACTGGTTTGTGTATGTTTACTGCTTATTAAGAGTTTTATTTCTTTCTCCAAATCTATGAGTCTGCAGTTATTGAAAACAGCAACTGTACAATACTTTTTCTTATATACAAGACTATTCTGTTGTAATTTACACATAGTGAGAGTTCTCAAAGTATTGACTCTCAAATTTCAACAGAAGAATAGAAAAACCAAATCTCTGGCTTCAGTTTTGTCCTTTCAGCTCAAGAACACTGTACAAGAATGTACAAACTGTCCACTGATCCCAAACTGTGCTTGGGACTGCTTCTGGCATATGATTGGCACTCGAGCTCCGAGTTTACAAGCAGAAAGATTCATCGCTTTTGCGGTTGGAAGCTCCCGTTTCCCGACTGGAATCTGCAATAGGTTAAAACTACTACCAGAGGACTGTTTTTGGTACAGCTTCTCTAACTTTGCGATCTCTATGTCTTTACATTTCAATGCATTGATAGCTTTGTTCGACTCATCAGTGAGTCCCGCGACACGCCAAGCTTCTGCTAACAGCAAGAAGGTAGAATTCTCAGGCTTTACACCACATCCTCTCATCATCTGCAAAACTTCTTCTGCTTTCCATGGTTGCTTCACCTCTAGGTAACCCCACATCAGAGTCTCAAACGTCTTTATATTTGGCGAAACCCCGAACTTGCACATCTTGTTGAAAACCCTCATTGCATCATCCATACTTCCATTGCTACACCACCCGCTAATCACAGTGGTGAAGATCACAACGTTAGGCCTGGATTCAACTATCAATGTCTCAAGAAGCTCCTCTGCTTTCTTTGGCTCTTTTGCTCTAACGTACCCTTTAGCTAAAATGCTGTACGCGTGAGCGTCTGGTTTGACTCCTGCTTTAACCATTTCTTTAAACACTTGTGCAGCTTTCTCCATGTATCCAGCTGAGCTCCAAGCGTTCATCACAGTACTGTACGTGATTACATCTGCCTTCACGTTACACTCCTTCATCAAGGTAAGAACCTGCACTTTCATTTTTTGATTACCTACCAATTCAACCTCTTCATTAAAAGACATTAACAAGAGTGTTAAAGTTACCTCATCGATACCATCACGGTCCATGACTTCAACAAAGCCATTGATCAAAGAATTGAAGACCACAAGATTCGCTTCCACTCTCATTTCCTTCATTCTCCGCACAAACCTCAAACCATCTCTCACTCTCCCTTCTCTGCAATACCCTCCCACAACAATCCCACACGTTCTTCCGTTCGGTTTCGCCTTCTCCTTCATAACCATCTTCTCAACCACCTCACTCTCAGCTCTCACGGTCTCTCCTTTCTGCACATAACAAGTTGCAATCGTGTTATAAGTCACCGTATCCGGCCTAACTCCACACTCCTCCATCTTCTTCACCACTTCCCACGCCTCCTCCACCTTCTTCTTCTTGCACCAGGCTTGCACCAACACATTAAACGTCCTTATATTCGGTCCAACATCGACGTTGCCCTCTTCCAACATAAGATCCAGTAACTCAGATGATCTCTCAGGCTTACCTGCAATCCCATACCCTTTAATCAAAGTGTTGTAAGTACTCGTAGTCGGATTTAGACCAAGTTCTTTCATTTTCAACAGAGCTTGCACCGCATCTTCCATGTTACCGGACTCAGAGAAAGCGTTAATAACAGCATTGAAGAATATAGAATCAAGTTTGGTTCCGCTCTGTTCCACCTCAGAGACTATAGAGCTTATGGAACCATACTGTTTCTGAACCGTCATTGCAGCTAAAAGAGTTGTGTAACTGATCAAAGACGGTCTATGTCCCGTCTCTGCCAATGTTTTGAAAACAGTTTGAGCCTCGTGAGGTCTTCCACGTTCTATCAAAACGTTCATAAGCTTGGTTCTTGACCTCACTGTCCTGCAACTACTTCCTTCAACACATGACTTGCAGAAACGATACTGTCCTCCTGTAGTCTGCAACAAAAAAGCAAAGCCTTGTGCTCACCAGAAGGTGGACTCGAGGGGACATAGCTCTAAATTACTTAAAAAAAACATTTTAAACACAAGATTCGACTTATCAAGATTTCAATAAACTAAAATCAAGAACATGGTGTAGTGTTGATGTTTCAAAAAGTTGGTTCAAGTTTAAGATAAAGATTCTTGATATTGTTACCTTAATCGGTGTGGATCTTTCTGGTTCAGACATTGGAGGTACTTTCTTCTTCTCCTGATTAACATCTTCCATGTTTTGTCGGAAAAGTATATGTTTTCTGCAACGAAATGTAATTACTAATTTCACAGATTCAAGATTAAGAAACGCCACCTGTATTTACACTTCTCAAGAGATAGGGTCCATAGAAATTGAGATAAGGAAAATAAACGACAAATTTTTTATGGAGAAATTTATGTTTGCTGTCCACAAATATTTCTTTTTTATCCTTTCTATTTTGTTCTACTTTGGTCGATAAAATCTATAGGGCCTTCAGAAGGCCCAGGCCAGCCCAATTAAGTTTCGCATTAACGTCACGTAAGACAGGCATCGACTCTTCTTGATGCACTCTATGTCTATGCGACTACGCGTTGCATTATCTTAACCAGTATTACAATTAATTCTTTAAACAACACAACACCTTCTTGGATTGTGAACAAGACGATTTCTTGCATTGCATATATTTGACTTTTACAATAATAGATTGTACCCCCAAAAAATCACTTTTGCTGTTTAGTGCACCTATAATGGCACATATAACATACAAAGTAATAAATATCAACAAGCGGGGATAGCTCAGTTGGGAGAGCGTCAGACTGAAGATCTGAAGGTCGCGTGTTCGATCCACGCTCACCGCATTGTTTTTGTTTTTCTTTTTGATTTTTTAACCGAATGAGATGTGACTGTAAAACGACGACACTTCAACTTTTCATCTGCTTGTCCAGCTAAATAAGCCTTTGGTATTTAAAGCCCATTATATTTTTGCCTACTTTAGTCTTTCACCTTTGTACGAGACACTAATACCCAACTAATATTGATTAACTTCTGTGTGCCCAAGTGATAGATGGTTAGATGCATGTCTAACACATAAGATATATGAGCCATTGCACTACTTGTTAACTGATTTTGATAAGCAATTTTGATAAGCAAAATTATTAATATTGACATGGTTACGATTCTAAACCCGATTTAGTAATGTTACTGATTCTATAGTGGAATTTGGTTAGATATGGGTTATACAATAACCTTCTTATTTAGAAGATGATGTGTTGAATTCATGAACTTTATATATTTAACATGTATTCTCCTTTTTGTTCAAGCAATTTCTTCAAATGAGGACTAATTGTTACCAACGTTTTCGAATTCAACATATTAGAAAAGGTTTCCAAATGGAGGATAAGTGTGATCTAGTAGTCACCCACTTAACAATACATAATTGGTCGACTAAAACAAAAATAAAAACGATAGACACAATACATAATCTCTTAGCTCTAATTTGGCAAGAGTAGATTGGTCGGAGCTTAAAACCCAAACCTCACCTTCCAACTACCCAACGATATGAATATTTTGTAAATTGCAGAAAGACCAAAAATGTAACCATCATCCATTCATTTTTATTTCTTTTTGTTTCCAATGTATTAATTATATACCCATTGACATCACACTACATTATATTTTATTTTCCATTTGACAAGGCGCTGACTATTACGTGGATATATGTAGCCGTACATGCGGACGAAGGATTAATTGTTTTGACACATCATCTTCTACTATCTATGCTAATGACTCCAACTAAATTATAATCCAATGTTTAATATTAGAGAATTAACGTACGTCCATCAGTATCAATGACTATAAATTAGGCCAATGAACATTTTCGTTATGCAAAAGACAAAGATAGTCATGTGCATGGTGTTTAATTTTCTTAGGATTGACTCACACGGATTTGATATAATTTTTTTAATAAAATCTAATCAAATAAAATTTCTTTATTTATATATCTAATTAGAATTTAATACCCAAAAATATATTTTAGTATAGCCGTATAGTTTTGTGTACTTGATTAAAACATCATACTTACATTTTATTATATAAAGTATACTTTTTAGAGTTATTAATTCACGAAAACGTGATATGTGTCAAAAGTCTTGATTTGAGATTTTGCCATATGTTAAATAATTTATTTTTTTTTAAAACTATTCATTCTAGTATTACACAAATGAGAAATATAACATATAAAAAAAAACAATTGAACACGGAGTAATCCAGATACTATTAGTTGATTGGAGAAAATGGACCATTCTTCCCAAGACTGCACTATCGCGACTAGTTCTATGATATCGGTTTCAAATGTCTAACAATCGATTTTTTTTTATATGATATTTTCATAACCTAAATTAAAGCTTTCATCTCTGAGTGAAGAGGGAAGAATACTTCTGGAGACACTTTGCATTAACAGGAATTGTTTGATTATTTTAATTAGTTTAAAAATGAATAGTTAAATCATTTCAATTAAGTAGATAATGGTTAGTTTACTTGAAGATATTTTGATATATTTTACATTCTATAGCTCATTTTGAATTTCTATAAATTTTAGTATATTTCAAATTTTTGTTTTCTTAACCTAGTATATTGCAACTTATGTAAAACACTCCGGTGTATTTTACAAATCAAATTCCATAATATAGAAGAATATTCGACAAATAAATTAGATAAAAGAATATCAAAGAGACAAGCATAAACTGTCTGAGAAAAAAAGATAAGCATAAGCTAATTAAAACTAAAAAGTAATAAAGTTTCAATTAAGCATGTATAAGTTCTTTCATCATGTTAGAATTCCTACCTTTGCTTTCTTCTTTCTCACAACCCCACTTAATCTTATAATCATTAGACAGATTGGGTAATTATTAGCTACCCCATTTGCTATTAGAAAACTAAGCACGACTAATTATTCATCACTTTGTTTTTTCTTCCTTTTATCTTATTTCTATGTAAAGCAAACGAACTGGCCAGTGTGAAATTCCCTTTAATTATTGATTTAAAACCAGAAGTCATTCTTCCCCACGAATGTCTCGTGAGCGAAAAAGCAGAGCAAAACAAAAAAAAAAAGACAACAGGGATACTATTAGTTAAAGTGGAGGTTAGTGGGCAAAGGATTGTAGACACACCATCTTAATTGTATTTGTATATAAATTCAAAATTAAACATGTTATGACTAAGGAGGTTAAATGAGTTGACAAATATAATATTCATCGCAGGAGCTTGAAGTTAGATAAAATAGAATGATGCAAAGGAAAAATAATGAAGATCGTTACTAAAACATGGACCGCCAAAATATATCAGCCCTCTCTCTCACGGCACAATCGGTAAGCTTATCATATATGATCATTAAAGTTTTATTTTAGATTAAGTTAATAATCATGTATTAGTTATGGGTCCAATGTCTGACGGATATATATATAACATATAGTATCACAATTGGCAAAAGTATGAAAAATCAACTATTTAGGCATAATCTTGATGTCATATTCATCAAACTTTGAAGGTGCATGGGACCAAAGTTATAGATTTTGAGTATGAATATTTTTTATTTTTTTTTGGAAATATATGGCATATGTCTTCCATATGTCTTCCATATGAAGGATATGTGTCAAAAATCTATAACTTTGTTGAACAAAAACAAATCAGAGATGAGAAACCAAGATTGCCATATTTAAGTCTCATTGTAACAATCCTCTCATGGAACAAGGCGTGAGAACGAATAGAAGTTATCGATATCAACACATAGAATTTTCGAAAAAATTGATCAGTTCATTCTAGTGTCTTATGCGGATCAAGTCAGTTTCATTTATAATCTTCGGAGTATCCGAGACGAGAATCATGGTCATCTAAAATCAAGGTTAGTCTAGAGGAAGGATATTTGGCATGCTAGAGGATGTTCAAGTGCACCAATTTTTTGCGTCTTTCCACTATTTAGATATAGTGTTTCTTCTCTTAAGGAGCTTGTTGTAGATGATCCTTCAAAAAATGCTAGATCATTGGGTATTTTGGGAAGTCTTGAAAACATTTTATTGGTAGTCATGGCCCATGACCCATGGGTTTTGTATAGACACTCTCCTAAACAACTTCGATCACTACTAAAGTGAACCTCTCTCATTCCGGATCAAGCTATAGGCTGATAGGCAATGTAGAGGAGAATCATGTTGTTCTTTTTTCTTTGTTGAACATGCAGACTGACAATCGAAACAAAAGTGGGAAAAAAGCTACAAATGAAAATGCTCGTGTAAGTTGAAATGTTTTTCAAAACGTCTACACAAGATTTTGTTGAATTTTCTGAATGGTTCATGTATTTCGTCAAATGTATGCACATCTTTATGCTTCTAGTTATAATGATAGGTAAAAAGGAAAAATTGAGAATATATAATTTAAACTTCCTACTAAAAAAAACATCTGCATGTAATTATTCTGTTAAATTTGACGGAAGGAGGTCCGTTCTACGTATATATACTAATTCTGTTTTATTCCACATTTCCACTATCCTTAAAGTATTACCAATTGGAGCGAGACACTTTAGAATATTATTTCTTTTATAATGTTCTCTAGGGTTATTAAAGTTGCACTATAGCGTCACTTTAGTATATAGTTTCGTGATACTCTGATTGCATAAGTAAATCTATAAAGAAGACGGTTTAAACCGACGCGTAAAGACAATTTTAACGCCTAGGCTACATAGGCACTACAAAGCCTATGATACATTATAGGGATTACAAAGCCTATTAACGTTGTCTCCTTTTTACTTTTTATTGATCTTGAAGTCAGTTCCCATAGCCTTTTCAGATATCAGTTTGATTAAATTATATAGTTGTATTCTTATGTTATTATATTGCACTGCTTTATATAATTATATCAAAATACATTTCATGAGACCTTATATGTCATAGACTGATATATATCAACATTTTAAGAAAACAGCAAATTTTGTAAGAATTTACAGCCCACGGCATGGTGCCTAGGCTACATAGATGAATTGTTTATATCTATTTAAACAATGTTTTATTTATTTGAAAAAATATAAACGTAAATAAACACATGTACAAGGTACATGGTTGGGTAGGTTGCTAGATTTTCAACTGGGTGATGTTATTAGATTAATTACGTTAACACTCGAAGTGGTCAATTAAACAAATAGGATTAGGTATTTATATTTTTGTCTTGCTTGGGATCTTTACTCCACTCATATCCACATCCAATGAAGTCTCTCTATCTCTCATGGCGACATGACATCCGAAATGACGAAAATTTTGTAAATATATATTAACCAAATGGAAGAACCATTTAAATAGCAAAAGAGGATGCCAATAAGGTTAAAATTGTGTACGAATTTGGTATCCTTTTATATTGTTTACGTTACCAATTAGTCGACATGCAATATAACGAATTTGGTATCCTTTTAAACTATTTTAGTTTACCAATTGATCATCATGCAATATAACGAATTTGGTATACCTTCCTAAAGTTTGTATGGCTTTATTTTGATATACTATAATATACCAATTTTAAATATATTTGGTGTATCATATATACATGGATATAAAATTCCAATATATATGGAATTTATATTATTTTCTACATTAGTCTTACTTCAAGTCAATTACTCGATCAAAATAACCTCTATTGTTTCAACATGCATGTATTAGATTAAATATTTTCCCTACTCTCTATCCTAAATATACACTAAAATCTGCGATGATTTAATTCGGCAATTAGATTGGTACAGATATTCATAATATTATCCTATATATAATAACTTACTCTTTTTTAAGTTTGATATTTATATTATTGTGTAGTTGGCACACTAATACATTGTGTAGTTCTTAACAATTTTTCATATAAATACTTACAGTAAGTTTGATATTTATATTATTATTAATCATATATATATATCGTTTGTGCAAAAAACATAAAGAAAAATCACATACGTCGTGCTAGATTTTCTAATTAAAGCCAAAAACTTCTAATACTGTTACTCATGATTAATCACTCATCAACCACCTTAGATTTATTATTATTTTTGTGACATCTTTTTGAAAAATAAAGCAAGGACTCCCTTGACATAAATCTAAAGAAAATGTTAGAATAATGTCCATACACACCCAATAAAAGCTTAGCAATAAAATTGATTATTGAGGAGGGGCAAAAAGAATGTATATAAAATGGTACCATTTGGAAAAAGAAAGCATATGAAATGAAGTACAAAGTTGCCAAATGTACGATCTATGTGGCTGGCGAGACACGACACTTCATATGGGTTTACCTCTACGTTTGAGTAAGTACAATGAGCTATCACTATCTATATTTGAGAAATTGTATTATATGGTGGTAGAGATGATAATTAAGAAAATGACCTAGTAAAGTAAAATAGGTTCAAGCACATTTTCAACAGTTTTATTTATGTGATTTAAACATTGTAGAAACCGTTAAATTTTTATAACATGTTTTTGTTTTATATGATGAATATCTAATTTATCAAATGGTATATGCTTTTATCATTTACGTGTAAAGTCGAATTATTTTAGAAATTTACATTTTATTTTAAGTATTAAATATTGGCATACGCTCGTCTAAATGTAAAATGAAGTATACAGCATGCAGTAATTCTATTTCGGTTGTACTGATTTTTTTTTTTTTTTGAACATGTCTCTTTTTAGTTATCGTAATGGGTAGACTAGCTTTAGCTAGTAACAAATTCT
>Ga0041059_1002735_pt1 | contig 12855 bp, 13 predicted proteins | sample AraColnosormetaG_FD_56232 | JGI IMG/M metagenome (GOLD analysis project Ga0041059, IMG submission 56232) | Arabidopsis roots microbial communities from North Carolina, USA - Col MF nosort | ecosystem: Host-associated > Plants > Roots > Unclassified | place: USA: North Carolina | collected... | reverse complement strand
TAGTGACTTCTGATCACATCTTGATTATTAGCATCACACCCATTTGGATTGACAACCTAAAATACTACAACGATATGATTGGTGTTTTAGGATAATTGACTAAAAAACCTATTATCAGCTCCAAACAAGAAAGAGCGACCCATCAGAACAACAACCCATCAGACTGACGGCTCGTCCCAAATAAAGACTGCTCGGCCCAACGACATGTCATCTCGGGCCATCACAGCTCGGCCTAGCCCGTTAAATTTAGAAGGGCAGAAAGGAGAAATCGTAAGAGAGACAAAGAGAACCCTAGATCAGCTCCTTGCCTATAGGTCCAGACCCTAAGACACTACTCAGAGAATTTAAGAGAGAATTGCTGTCTAACTCTTTATATCTTATTTTCTGGTTTTCCATTCTGTACGTTTGGTTCTCCGTTCTGTACTTTTGGTTATCCGTTCTGTACTTTTGGTTGTCGGCTTTGTATTTTCTGGTTTTCTGTTCTATATTTTCTGGTTCTCCGTTCTGTACTTTTGGTTTTCTGTTCTGTTAATTACTATTCTCGTTCATCATTAATAAAGAAGCTGCTCTGTTCTCCCCAAAACCCCTTAGTTATTTATTGTTACAACCTCAGTACAAACAATTAGCGTCCACCGTGGGCCTAGGCAAAGCTTTCTTTTTCTATTGACGATCAGATACAATGTTGCGAGTAATCTCGGAAAGCTACGACGAGCTGACGAAAACCTCGAATGAACAAGGAGTCTAGTCTAGCGCGCCTCATGCCGCACCGCCAGCTCGGCCAACGACACCACCTCTAGTCGCAGCTCCTCTCGTATTCCCACTGAACTCAAAAAAACAACACCACAAGGAACCAATCTCAACGAAGTCATTCGATCCTTCCACGACCGACTCGACCTACATGATGCAAGAACTGCCAAACGTATCAACGCAATCGTCGCTGCCTAGAAGGCCTCGCATAATTAGATCGAGCAACTCCAGTACTTCGCAGTTCGAGCCATTTGATAGCTCAGTGATAACGAAGCAATTCTATTCCAACGAACTCCAATCATGGAAAGACTAGTGAATCGAAGCAACATGCCGACTTCCATCGTCGTTGGGTCCATCGACGAGCACACCCGCAAAAACATGTTGAACCGTGACAACATGCCAAACGTCAATACTTGAACACGCTGAACAGAAGACAATGATATCAGTGCACGCGATCAGGATCTCCGACAACGACGAACCAAGTTGTAGGATATGTCATCCAAGATGCATCGCGCCGTCAGCTTGGCACCAGAATTAGATAAGTTGTTCGATGACACGTAAGGTTCTTCTTTCACTTCACGCATCTCCGACGTTCCTATTCGCCACATCAGCAAAATTAAGTTAGCTAACTATGAAGGACTCGTTGACCTAAAGCCATTTCTGACATTTGTACGCATCGCGATCGGCCTCGCACACTTCTCCAACGAGGAGCGAGATGCTGGAAGCTGCCAACTTTTTGTAGAATATCAAAGTGGTGTAGCTCTCACTTGGTACTCTCGACTCGAAGCCAATTCGATCGACAGCTTCTACAAACTCACCACTAGTTTTCTAGAAAAACTATGGAGTATTCATAGAGAAAGGTGCCTCTAACGCTGACATGTGGAAAGTGTCCCAAACTGTGAAAGAATCACTTCGAAGTTTCATCTGGAAATTCAAAGAGGTCGTCAAAATTGAGGAGGATAAAACCAACATTGCAAAACAAAAGGTTTCGACAAAACCACCGATCCCACCGAAAAGACAGCCGAGCACCTCAATGGAAACATTTAAAGAGTAGGGAATCAAGCACACCCCTCAAGCCGACCCAGTTGCTCACCTACAGCTGATGTTTTCCTCCCAAGGCTGCCAAGACCGACTTTTCAATCCCAATGAAGCTGCAACCAAGGGGTTTACCCCGACAAACTCTTTCAACGTTGTGTCTATGAGAATTTAGGTGGTGTCGATCGTGTTAGACCTCAATATTTCCGTTCTTAAACTTAGAAAGTAATAGAAGCTGAAGTTGTCGGCAGTCGTCGGTGGAATGAGCAACGAATTTGTGAAATTCACAATAAGAACGTTTTGTGTCGGAATCGCGGTAGTACTTGTTCCAAGGTTTGTGATGTTGTTGTTTGTCTCGATTGTTGATGGCGAATGTCGAACCTTTCTTTCCTTTATCGTTTCTGGCGTAGTCACGATCATAGTGCTAACGCGGTTCATAGTGTTCGTCGCTAGCTTTCTCTTTTGGCGTAGATGTCTTTGGTTGGCGTTCCACCATTGCAGCCTTTTCTTCTTCAATTTTGATTTATCGGTTGGCGCTGTGCAAGGCTTCGTCCAAAGTTGATGGCCGAGCGGTGATAAGGTCTTTTCGAAACCGTGATCTGAAACTCAACGCGTTTTGTAGATCACCGATAGCCGCATCGTCAGGTATGGCTATGTTTGAGACGACCTTCTTGAATCTTTCAATAAAGGTTCTGAGCGGTTCGCTTAGACATGGTCCATAAGTCATCGTTTGTGGCCTCCTTAATCATGAAAGCCTAGTGGTGCTGCAGGAATAAAGACGTAAGCTCTCGGTAGCTATGGATTGAATTAGGTTTGATTCGTGAGAAAAATGTTTTTTACAAACATTTGGCAACTTCCAGCATCACTCTTTTTAGCAAAAAAATGTGCACCATTGATGGCAATGCACATCGATTTAAGGAAGATTTTGGAGTCGGTAAAACTGTTGTATGGTATTAACTTGACTTTGTTAAAGTGACGAACGCGGACTGCGGAGAGACGCGCCGTGAAGGGCAAGCGTTGTGTTTCTTCCAACACCCTTTCTAGTTCGGGCGCCGCGGTGGTGGCCGATGCATTTAGGAAGACATGTCCCTTATTACGACGTTTAGTTGTGCAAGCTCCAGATTGCGGGATCGGTTTTTATCTTCAACAGGTCGATCTGAAAAGATCTGTCTGCCCTCTAGAGTTCGGTTATTTGGAAAATTTTGGTCCTTTGGCAGATCTTGACCTGTCAAGAGATAGTGATCGTTCGAATTATGACCGCTCTGCGGATAGTTCGCGCTTGGCAAGTTGAGGCTGCTCTGCAAGTTGTGGCCGCTCTACAAATTGTGGCCGTTTTGCAAGTTGTGGCCGATCTGCAGGTTGTGGCCGCTCTCCAGGTTGTGGCCGGTCTGCAGGTTATGGCCGCTCCGCAGGTTGTGGCCGCTCTAGGTTGTGGCCGCTCTACAGGTTGTGGCCGCTCTGCAAGTTGTGGCCGTTCTACAAGATGTGGCCGTTCTAGAGGTTATTGCCGCTCTGCAGGTTGTGGCCGCTCTAGGTTGTGGCAGCTCAGCAGGTTGTGGCCACTCTGCAAGTTGTGGTTGTTCTACAGGTTATGGCCACTCTGCAGGTTGAGGTCGTTCTGAAGGTTGTGGTCATTTTGTGGGCTACTACAAGAATGCTCGTCGATGAATCCTACAATAACAGACGCTGGTCCGCGACACTGGGTCTTTGAGCGTTCTGCGACTGTAATTCGCAGAGACTGTTGTCCATCTTGATCGTCATAAGGTTTGGAGGTGCGTTTTCGGCGTTGAAGTCGCTCGATCTTACTCTGGGAAGGGACTTGTTCTATGAAAAGGGCATCAATCCCTTCGGTTGTTCGTGATTCTTGGCCGTTGAGCAGATCAAGGATGGTTTGAATGAGGTCGTCTAAGTGGGTGCCTCGATCTGTTGTTGTGGTATGTCTTTGTGCAGCACCTTTAGCTGCTTCTGATGCGACGGTTGCTTCGTCAATTGTAGCTACTGCGAGGGCGGTAGGCGCGGCAGGAGGTCATGCAACCTGAACATGATCCGTTTCTACTCCTTTGTCTGGTGTGAACAAGATTCGGCGCGAGGGATCCTGCTCGGGTCAGATTGCTGCTGGGTTTAGCGAGGTAAGCCGAGTGCGTCGGGCACTTGAGGTATGCCAGTGTCAATTTCTCGATTGCTGAAGGTATCTATCATATCGTCGCGAATCGTGTGAGACGGTTGTGGCGGTGCTCTCTTTCCCGAAAAGAATGTTTTGGGTTTGACTTGTTTCTCGGATTGGTTTGCAGCAGGATTTGCTAGCTCCAATCAAAGGTTTGTTGTCAATATCTTGTCTGCAAAGGAACAGTCCTTATTGCCTTCTTCAAATCTTGTTTTTCTAGGGTTTAGATTTGGGTGTCTTTTATTTTGTATCTATGTAATTCTCTTGGCCCATTAGCCAACAAAGCCCATTTTGGAATTGAATTAAAGAAAAAAAAAAGGTTTGATTTTGTCTATAATTGGAATTTTTTTTGTGGTTTTTTCGGTATATTTTATTACACCGCCACATTCACGGACACACAAGAGACACAAATCATAACCTTCTATTTCTTTCTAAAATGGCACGTGTTAGTAGCCGTTATTGGTGTTTTTGTTAACGTTAGCACTTGTTTTATCAAAAGCACTAAAGTTCCCAACTTTCCATTATTCTCTGCAACGAAGACGATATTGACAATTTCAATTTCATATGGTTAATCGATTGTTTAGTCTTTCTTTTATGTTTGTGAAATCGATGATTAGGGCTTCAAATCCGCATTCTGATTTCGTTTATTGGTGATTTTATTATATTTTTCTTCTGTTTTTGGGTTCTAAAGTTTAATAATCGTGTTCAAGTTCTTCGATTAATCAAAATTTACGTTTTTTCTCTTTGGTAGATTTCATCGAATTAACTAACTAGGGTTTCAGAATCTCCAAAAATCGATTTTCTTTAAACTTCTTTCTCTCGTTTCTGTTTTTGATTAACTCGTTTCACAAAAATCAATGGAAGATTTATGTTTGTTGCTTCGAATGAACTTGTTAGGGTTTCAAAATTTATATAATCGTTTCTTGTCTCTGTTTTAATTTACATGATTTATGTGTGCAATTGATTAATCAGAGATTTCTGGGTTTTCTTTCTTTCGCATGCTTCTTCACAGAGAGTTTCTCGAGGATTTTTCCACACCAATTCGCATAATATCTTCAGGTAGAATCTCGAATTTGTGGTTTTCAGTTTCACAATCTCTTTGCTGATATAAAAGATCAAAAATAACTGAAATTGAAATTGGCATCGAAGGACTTATCTTTGCTTAACAATATTGTAGTTTGTATAAGGAACCATAGAAAGCATTCTTCTCAACAAGTTTGTCGATGATCCAAGAAGAGAAGGCTTTGAGGACTACATAATCTCTTCAGCTAATATCTCTAACTTATGTTAATGTTTGTCCTGAAACGGGAAGACAGTACCCACGGCTTAGTCCCATTGTCAGTTCAAAAAACTTCCTCACTCGTCTGATTTTTGTAAGCTCTCTGAGTAGAACATAGTCACATTGTGTCTGTAAAAAACCCAAGGCTTAGTCCCTCTTTCGGTTTGAATAACTCCCTTACTCGTATGATTTTTGGGAGCTCTTTGACTAAAACACAACCACATTGTGTCTATAAGTAAAACCCACGGCTTACTAATTTGATCTATGAACTTATAGGAGAGACATGTGAGTGATTGAGTAAAATCACAAGTAAAAAGGCATATATATAATACATGTATAAATTTGCTCATGCAGTTGGTTGAAAGGGTGTCCAAAGCTCTTTGTATTTGAAGCTTTGGATTGAATTTATTATTGGAATTACATGGTTTTCAGCTACTTGAACATGTGTAATGTCAAGTTGTCAACTGTGTGGTTTAATGGTAACTTGAATTTATTGGTTGCTTGTGTGGTCTATGCTTTGAAGCTATTACTTGATTCGGTTGGTTTGTGTATATTCTTTCATTGGTGCGTTGTGTAATTCGAACCCATGACTTGAAATCTTTTCGTAGTTGCATGACCTATTCTTTGTATCTAATCTATGCTTTTGAAGCTTTGGCTTGAATTTGTTAGTTGTTCAATATATTTCACTTACTTGAATCTGTGTACTGTGTAGTCTAATACTAACTTAAATATATTAGCTGCTTGTGTGGTCTATGCTTTGAAACTCCTGACTGTTGGTTTGTTGTGTAATCTTTACATAGTTGAATATGTTTGGTTATTACGTGTTTTAGCTGATTATGTGATGTGTGGTCTAATGCCAACTTGAATATATTGTTGTTTGCCTGGTCTATGCTTTTGATTCAAAAACTGTGTCATTTTTAACCCACGAACTCGAAAAGAGATGATTATTGATTGTCCTAGAGAGATTATCTTACTTGCTTAGTGATGTTTAGTTGTGGTTCTGTTTCTATACTTTGACTTAGTTTTTCCCACCAGCTCTAAAGAAGGCAACCGTTGCTTGACAAAGCTACGGATAAAGTGGTCATCACCACCAAAAAGAAGAAAGCACCATGACCAAATCAAATTCATGGTCAGAGTAAATACGCTGATCAAGTGGTAATCACTAACAATAAGAAAAGCACCGTGACGAAATCAATTCAAGGCCCGAGTAATCATGTTGACCACGTGGTTATCACTATTGATGTAGTCGTCAATCGTTAAACATTAATCATAGCCAGACGAAGCATCGTTTCTTCTTGTGCCATCTTTACAACATTATGTATTAGCTCTTCTTCGATTCATGCCCATTTTTCTCTCTTATGCTATATAACATTGTTACTTGATAGAAGAAGAATGTTTTGTTAATCTTTCTTGACACGTGACAAAAAGACCAATAATCTCTGACTTATTTATACAAGGATAGAAACTTCAATTTGAATTTTTGACTATTAAGATTTTAAAGCCATCATCTTGTGGTGGATTTTTTTTTTCTTCTGAATACTAGGAGGTTCTGGGCCGAAACCAGTAATCCCTTAGGCCCAAAACCGCAGTATGTAACATTAGTTTCGTCTCAAGTGTCACTCGAACCGGTGGCCTCTAAGCTTTGTCTAGGGTCTTTTACCAATTGAGCCAACGACACTTGGTCTTGTGGTGGCAAATTTAGTCGCAATGGCACTGACTGAAACTTGTTTATTACATTAACATTGCCATTGCCATTGTCCCAAAACAATTGAAGGACACGGGACATAAAAAAAATATCAGCTTTCTTTTTTGTTAATTACATCTCTCAACCATTATAGCTCCATACCTCCTAAAAGTTCACCGTCATGTCGATGGAAGCCAGTCGCCCGTAAAATAAGAGTGAAATATCTATTGGGTCTCTACAAGGCAGGAGGATTCTTTCATACAATGTGGCCATAAAGGCGAGAGCTCGACGACTTTCCCTATGATAATGGGTGTTGGTGACACCAATCCAGCTGACTGAATCTCAGTTGCAAAATCTTTAAGCTCAGCAAAAACCTGTAAAATATCCCAAAAGCCTTAAGAACTCAAGTAACATACCATCTCTTGATCGTTGGTTCCTATCAAGAAAGTATGGTTTGGTTGCTTATTGTACATTGTAGTTGAGTAGAGGAGTGGTTCCACGTTCAACCGCAGCAGCTGGTGTATCAAAAGGGAGACCATGGTCCATTAGTTTTTGTGGAAGAGAAGGTAAAGTTTTGAAACCCATATAAACGACAAGTGTTGTATCCGGGTCAGCTGCATTCTCTACAACAAACAGAGGGTATGTCCCTCCCTTCCTTGAATGACCAATGAGAAGCCTTACACTAGTTGCAACACCTCGATGTGTTAGTGGAATCCCCAACTCCGCTGCTATCCTCGACGCCGCAGTTATTCCTGCAATCAAAATCGCAAACTTTGATAAGGTAAAGTTTCAGCAGCACAAAATCACAAGAGGCCATAATCATATGCATAAACTGGAGTAGAATGATCAAAAGGCTTATTACTCCGGCTAAGCAACCAATTCAAAACCAATGATCTTATCATGGACAATATGATCCGGCTAAGCAATCAAAACAAGGACTTAGGCATTACCTGAGTTCTACTATGATAACCAGCAGTTTTCCTGACATAAAGATGTGTAGCATCAGGAGCAACCTGAAGAAACAGAGTGTCTAAAGTTCAACAGGCATGTCTGAAGCAACACAGAGCAGAACAGAGGAAGCGGGGAAGTAGCAGTTGCTTTTGCCAGCGTGGCGTGTTGGTTGGAGTGAAGAAAAGATGTATCACTTTAGACAAAGGAGACGAAGTCGTCAGGTATAGGACGTGGGCCTAGTATCTAGAAAATGATGAGGAGTTACTCTTGGACCTGTTGGATAAAGTGAAGCATCCTCCTTTTCCAAGACAAGATATAAGAGAAGTGTTGGTCTCTTATTAGGGTTAGCCACTTTACTTGTGAAAAGTGGAAGATTAGAAAACTAAAGAAGAACTTGTCTTGTGGGTTTCATTGGTGAGTGAACAAAGAGAGTACACTGTTGTTGCTGTGTTTGTGAGCTAGGTAGCTTTAGGATCTGACAGGAGCAAATCAGGTTGTTGATGTTGCGTACCTCTGTCCAAACTTGTATCGCCCGCGATCTTCAATAGGATCGTTGGCTAGGACTTGGTCCGAGAGAAGAAGGTGGAGTCTCAGACAAGTGAGAAGGAGCTGGCCATAAGCTCGGACAAAGGGGAAATCATGCAGGCTAAGCTAGGATCATAAGGGAATCAGCTGGGTCAGCTCACCCGAAGCTCAAGCTCAGCTGGAAGGAGTGACGGTTACTCAGGTCGAGTGACAGTCTAGCTCGGGCAGCTGGACGAGTGACAGTTAAGCTCGAGGCACCTGGACGAGTGACGGTTGAGCTCAAGGTAACTGGTCGACTGTCCGACCAGCTGGGCGGTTATCCGGACGGTTACTTGGGCGGTTATGGTCGAATGGCTGCTTGCCCAAAGGGTGGAGAAGGGCGAGCAGTTAAGGGCGAAGAGATACAACTCTTCGGAAAGGTGCAACTCTTCGGAAAGGTGCAAGGAACGGATGTGTTGATTCGGAAAGCATCTATTTGTCCCCTATATAAGGAACGACTCCCATGACCATTTGGGACACCACAAGACACAGAAAAACACCGGAAACTCACCATTAAACTCTGGCCCTCTCGGGAGAATAAATAGTCGGAGGATTCGGTAGCTGGACTACCGAATCAGATCGACCGAACAACGTGAAGGAAGGTTAGGGAATCCTAGACCTCGAGTCTAAGGATTCTAGGATGCGTTATAGATGAGTCGGGATTCCTTGAAAGGAACGACTAGTGGGTTGGGTAGAATCAGGTCATGTGCATCCTACACAAGACTCGGTCCAGGCAAGGGATCGGCTGAGGCGGGGACGCGGCTCAGCGGAGGACCGGCGGGTCTTAACTAACCTGCCGAGAATCGGCCGGACTGATGCGCGTGCTTGGTTCTAGGACTAGGTATTGGGTTAAGGGGTATCACCACTCGTCGGCTTGAGAATCTCGCGGTAGTTGTTCTTTACTCTTTTGCGATTTTACTATGAGTTATGTGGATTAACTTTGGAGGTTTCGCAGATGGGTAAGAGCAGCAAAACGGGAAAGAGTAAGAAGGACAAGGGCATTGTCGAGGAGACTTTGGTTGAGGAGGAAACAATGATCAACGAGAAAACTAGAATCGGGACGATGCTCGATGGGACAGACTCAGCTGAACCTGAGACCGGGAAGAAGTCCATAAATGAGGAAGCATCGGAGAGTAGCGGTGCAAGGGACAGCACATATAACCGGAACAATACTCCAACGACCCAAGAAGAGTGGGATTTGATGAAGGGATTGATGGCGCAACTAGCCACATTAACCAAGGCCGTTGTAGCGGATCCAGTGGTCCAAAGAGTGGATAACCAAAATGACGATGACTCGGAAGTTGTGGAAGTGAATCTGCAACCGAATCATGGGCGGAAAAGGGGAGACTATCTGAGCCTTCTCGAACATGTCTCAAGGCTGGGCACGAGACACTTCATGGGCAGTACGGACCCGATTGTGGCCGATGAGTGGAGGAGTAGACTCAAAAGGAACTTCAAGTCTACTCGCTGCCCTGAGGATTCCCAAAGGGACATTGCGGTCCACTTCCTTGAAGGAGACGCCTATAACTGGTGGTTAACCGTCAAGAAACGCAGAGGGGACGAGGTCCGGTCCTTTACGGATTTCGAAAACGAGTTTAACAAGAAGTACTTTCCACCGGAGGCTTGGGACAGGCTTGAATGTGTGTACCTTGACCTAGTTCAAGGGAATCGCACGGTGCGTGAATATGATGAGGAGTTTAACCGCCTTAGGCGTTATGTGGGCCGTGAACTTGAGGAGGAACAAGCCCAAGTGCGCCGATTTATCCGCAGACTAAGGATAGAGATCCGCAACCATTGTTTGGTCCGGACATTCAACTCGGTTTTCGAATTAGTTGAAAGGGCAGTGATGATTGAGGAAGGAATTGAGGAAGAAAGGTACTTGAATCGGGAGAAAGCTCCGATCCAGAACAATCAACCCACCCAACCCGCGGATAAGAAAAGGAAATTCGACAAGGTGGATAACACCAAGTCCGATGCTAAGACCGGGGAATGTGTGACCTGTGGTAAGAGCCACAGCGGAACTTGCTGGAAGGCCATAGGTGCATGTGGCCAGTGTGGAAGCAAGGACCATGCGATCCAGAGCTTCCCGAGAATGGAACCAGGACAGTCCAAGGTTCTCGGTGAAGAGACAAGGACTTGTTTCTATTGCGGGAAGGTTGGACATCTAAAGCGGGAGTGCCCTAAGCTGACTGCGGAGAAGCAAGGCGGACAAAGGGACAATCGTGGGGGAAACGTACTGCCGCCTCCCCCAAAGCGGCAAGCCGTGGCACCGCGAGTTTATGAGTTGTCGGAGGAAGCTAATGATGCTGGAAACTTCAGGGCGATCACTGGTACGTTCTCGCAACTCCCTATTCATTATTTCTATAACTGCATTTGCATTGCATCATGCATATGGGAAAGGGGAGGTACTCAACATTCTAAGGGAATGTGTAGGGACCTTGAGAGTAGGTGACGTAGAAACGCACACTCTATTTGATTATGGGGCTACACATTGTTTTGTTAGTCTGGAATTGGTTCAATCAGCTGGGTTCAGGAAAGAACCAAACACGGATTATGGAATGGTACGAGCGGCCGGCAGAAAGGCAATGTATCCTACCGGACTTGTTCGGGGCATCTCGGTTGTAGTGAACCTAATCATTGTTCCACTAAAGAAACACGATGTTATCTTAGAGATGGACTGGTTGGGGAAGTACAAGGCTCACATAGATTGTCACCGAGGACGGATACAATTCAAGAGGGACGAAGGTATGTTAAAATTTCAAGGAATAAGAACAACCTCGTGAAGCTTGGTAATCTCGGCAATCCAGGCTGAAAGGATGATCGGGAAAGGATGTGAGGCATATTTAGCCACGATCACAACCAAGGAAGTTGGGGCGAGTGCGAAGTTGAAAGACATTCCGATCGTCAACGAGTTCTCGGACGTGTTTGCGGCCGTTAGTGGTGTACCACCGGACCGGTCAGACCCGTTCACGATAGAACTCAAACCCGGGACAACCCCCATATCTAAAGCTCCGTACCGGATGGCACCGGCGGAATTGGCGGAGCTAAAGAAACAGTTGGAGGAGTTGTTGGATAAAGGATTCATCAGGCCGAGTAGCTCACCATGGGGTGCACCTGTTCTGTTTGTGAAAAAGAAGGATGGTAGCTTTAGGCTATGCATCGACTATCGAGGATTGAATAAAGTTACAGTGAAAAACAAATATCCCTTACCCCGGATAGATGAGTTGATGGATCAACTTGGAGGCGCACAGTGGTTTTCAAAAATCGACTTGGCCTCGGGATATCACTAAATTCGCATAGACCAACGGACGTGAGGAAAACGGCTTTCCGGACAAGGTACGACCACTTTGAGTTTGTGGTCATGCCATTCGGATTGACCAATGCACTAGCAGCCTTCATGAAAATGATGAATGGGGTGTTCCGAGATTTCTTAGACGAGTTTGTTATCATCTTCATTGACAACATCCTTGTTTACACGAAATCTTAGGAAGCTTACCAAGAACATCTAAGGGTGGTGCTGGAACGGCTAAGGGAACATGAGCTATTTGCGAAGTTAAGTAAATGCTCGTTTTGGCAAAGGAGCGTTGGTTTTCTCGGCCATATTATCTCGGACCAAGGAGTATCGGTTGATCCGGAGAAGATACGGTCAATAAAGGAGTGGCCACGACCAAGGAATGCCACCGAGATTTGGAGTTTTCTCGGACTAGCAGGGTATTACCGAAGGTTCGTAATGAGTTTTGTGAGCATGGCTCAACCTATGACTCGACTGACCGGAAAAGACACCTTATTCAACTGGTCGGAGGATTACGAAAAAAGCTTCCTGGAGTTAAAGGCCATATTGACTAATGCACCGGTGTTGGTCTTACCGGAGGAAGGTGAGCCCTATACGGTTTATACGGACGCATCCATAGTGGGACTAGGATGTGTACTAATGCAAAAGGGGAGTGTTATCGCATACGCGTCAAGGCAATTGCGGAAATATGAGAAGAATTACCTTACGCATGATTTGGAAATGGCCGCGGTAGTATTTGCCTTGAAGATTTGGCGATCATAGTTGTATGGTGCTAAAGTTCAAATCTATACTGACCACAAAAGCTTAAAGTACATATTCACCAAGTCGGAGTTGAATCTAAGGCAAAGAAGGTGGATGTTACATGGGATTCCGGTTAGTATAGTGTCGGACCGAGACACAAGGTTCACGTCAAAGTTTTGGAAGGCTTTTCAAAAGGCCTTAGGAACTCGAAAGAACCTAAGTACGGCCTAACACCCACAGACGGACGGACAATCCGAACGAACGATTCAAACCCTCGAGGAATGTTGAGGGCATGCATCTTGGATTGGGGAGGAAACTGGGAGAAATATCTAAGGTTAGTAGAGTTTGCATACAATAACAATTTTCAAGCTAGTATTGGTATGTCTCCCTATGAGGCG
>Ga0041059_1002734_pt1 | contig 12855 bp, 13 predicted proteins | sample AraColnosormetaG_FD_56232 | JGI IMG/M metagenome (GOLD analysis project Ga0041059, IMG submission 56232) | Arabidopsis roots microbial communities from North Carolina, USA - Col MF nosort | ecosystem: Host-associated > Plants > Roots > Unclassified | place: USA: North Carolina | collected... | reverse complement strand
TTTTTTTTTTTTAATAATATAAATATTTCATAAAAATGAAAACAATTTAAGTTTACAATCGATGATTATAGACCTATAGAAATGGTTCCATAGCAAAAAAAAGTAAAAACATAGAAGCATAAACCATAACTAAAATTCGGTCCATCCACTCAATCAAAGCAGTAAGGCTAAGGGAGTTAGATGAAGCGATGACGATTTTGATTGTTCTTTCCAAATTTGTTGCTGGAAAAGAAGAGTTTAATGCAAGGAGAAAGAGCCTAATTGCAGAAAACTGTAAACACTAGAAGTCTTTCACCGGACGTCCGAAATTGAGCCGTCAACGACAGATAACTCAAAATCCTCGATCACATGCGTTTCTCCGGTATGTGAGAGCGACCTGAAAATCACATCCATGAGCTTTCCCAAAATGGAACCTCGCGAGCCAAATTATGCAAACGCTGCAAGCTCCCTCTACCAAGTTCAATCCCGAAGTCGGCTAGCACAGAGCAAGATAAAACATTCCAAAACCACAACGATCACCAATGGCCTTACTAGCTCCTCTAGGACACAAACCAAAACGCAACAAAAAGCAACTAACCCCATCACATGACTTACTCCTACTCAAAGCAACGCCAATAGCAAGACACAATAAAAAACATGGCTTGAGGCAAAATCAAAGAGACATGGATACATGAGGTGAGGATCAATTTGATGGGGTCGTGACTAGTGAAGATGAAGTCGTTGAGAGGAGGAACTCAACACGCGGGAGAAAACCAAATCCGAAGTACAACGATTAAGTCTTTTGTTTTCTTTATTTATTATTTGGTTGAATATGACATGTTTATAGGATCAGAGTATGACATGTTCTCTTTTCCACTTTGCATTTTGTTATTTGCTTCCTGTTTTGTAGGAACGTGTAGTTCCAATTTGCTTCCATATAAATCAATGAAAAACCCAAAAGAGGTAGTCATTACTACCCAAACCAATTATCTTATGTTCTAGCAATCTCTAGCTTTGAAGAGGGACCGCATTAAATGGTATCAGAGTACAGTTCTTTTTTTTCTTTTCACAAAAACAGAGTCATTACGCTCCGACGATCCAAACGTAAAGGGAAGCAGGTCGTGTCTCCGGTGATAACCGTAGAGCCGATGGCGACCAACAAGGACCGGTTAGAGCAGTTGGAAACGAGTCAGGGCATGATGCAAGATAAGATGCAGAGAATGACGGTGGCTATGGTTGATCTCAAGGGAGAAAACGAGGACCGCCATAGGAGGTTGGAGGAGGCTCTCGCACGTTTGACAGAGGCAGTGACGCAGAGAGACAGTGGAGGGTCAGCGACTTCAAGAGGAAGTCGACGGACCGAAGGGAACCAGTGCCAATCGACAGGGAACCGTGGAGAACTAGATAACCTATTCGTTGCGGTGACGTCTAACAACAACAACGCCATCGCCAGACCATCAAAACTTGATTTTCCACGCTTCCATGGAGGAGACACGACGGAATGGCTGAGCAAGGCAAAGCAATATTTTGAATACCACGAGGTGCCAGTGGAACAAGCCGTTCGATTCACCACTTTTCATCTTGACGGGGTGGCTAACGGTGGTGGCAGGCTACATCGAAGGCGCTCCGACACGATAGGGTGCTAATCACATGGGAGGTGTTTGAAGCTGAGTTGTGGGCTAGATTTGGTCCCAACGACGAAGAGAACTTTCATGAACCGTTGATGCAAATCCGGCAGACCGGGTCGCTCAATGAGTATCAACAGGAATTCGAAAGGCCACAGAACAAGGTTTACGGATGGACTCAAGAGGCGTTGGTGGGAACGTTCATGAATGGATTGCATTACTCCATCTCTAATGGGATTCGTATGTTCCAGCCTCGATCTCTAAGAGAAGTAATCAACTATGCGCGTTTGATGGAAGGGCAAATCTAAAGACAAAAGAAGGGAACGAGCTACTCACCATCTCCACGCAGTTTTGTCCCTAACCGTTTGGTGGTGCGCAAAGAGACAGAGGAACATGCGCTAAAGAAACTCAGCTGGGAAGAATTACGGAAAAAAGGAGTTTGGGTTTATGTTTCAGCTGTGATGAGAGGTATACGCCGGACACAAATGTAAACAACCTCAACTATTCTTCATGGAAGGGGAGAATGATGACGAAGCGGTTGAGGAGGAGAATATAAAGGCAGAAGGGAAACCAGAAATCACGTTGTACGCGCTCGAATGGTTGACAATGCGAGCACCATACGAGTTCGAGCCACAATCCATAGAAATCGTCTAATTGCCTTGATCGATAGCGGCTCTACTCACAATTTCATCGGAGAGAAAGTTGTTCGAGGAATGAATCTCAAAGCCACAACAACAAAACCATTTACCGTGAGAGTGGCGAACAGAACGTCGTTGGTTTGTCGGAGTAGGTATGAGGCGATTCCAGTGGTGATGGGCGGTGTGGTGTTCCCTGTCACGCTCTATGCTTTAGCGTTAGTGGGCTTGGATTTGGTCATGGGAGTCCAATGGCTCACCACTTTGGGCCCAACACTTTGTAATTGGAAGGAACAAACGCTGCAGTTTCATTGGGCCGGAGATGAAGTAAGGTTGATGGGTATTAAGCCCACTGGGCTTAGAGGGGTGGAACATAAAACCATCAGGAAAGAGGCTCGAATGGCTCAGACTATTTTTGCAATCACTATGGCCCATAATTCTAGCGCCTAATACACCCGATGGCGAAATAAAAGAGCTGATAGAGGAGTTTGCCGGTTTGTTTGAGACGCCGACGCAGCTTCCGCCGGAGCGGCCAATAGAGCACCGCATAGCACTCAAAGAAGGGACCGATCCGGTGAATGTGCGGCCTTATCGTTATGCGTTTTACCAAAAAGATGAGTCGTGCGGGCATTATTCGACCGAGCTCGAGTCCGTTTTCGTCTCCAGTGTTGCTAGTCAAGAAGAAAGACGGGTCATGGCGTTTCTGCACTGATTATCGAGCCTTGAATGCTGTTACGGTTAAGAACTGGTTCCCTATTCCCACGGTGGACGATATGCTCGATGAGCTCAATGGAGTTGTCTATTTCACTAAGCTCGATCTCACAGCAGGCTATCACCAGGTCCGTATGCATCTTTCTGACACACCAAGGACAGCATTTCAGACACACAATGGTCACTACGAATACCTCGTAATGCCTTTCGACTTATGCAACGCACCGTCAACATTCCAAGCGCTGATGAATGAGATCTTTCGGCCTCTGCTTCGTAAGTCAGTTCTGGTCTTCTTTGACGATATACTCGTTTATAGTTCTTCATGGTCAGAACATATTCAACATGTACGTGAGGTATTTTTTCTTCTATAACAACATAAGCTCGCAGTGAAGTATAAGAAATGTGATTTTGGGCAAAAAGAATTAGAATATCTTGTTCATATAATATCTTGTGATGGAGTTAAGGTGGATCCCACCAAGATTGCAGCAATGTTGGACTGGCCACAACCGACGACGGTCACAGAACTGCGAGGATTTTTGGGTCTCACTGGGTACTACCGCAAGTTTGTGCGTGACTACGGGATCATAGCTTGACCTCTAACCAACCTGTTACGCAAGGGTCAATTTGGGTGGGGTACTGAAGTAGAAGAAGCGTTTGTTAAGCTGAAGCAAGCGCTCACGACAACACCAACACTGACACTTCCCGACTTCTCACTATCCTTTGTGATCGAAACAGATGCTTCGGGTGAAGGAATTGGGGCCAGTCTTGTCTCAAAATGGGAGACCCATTGCATTCATGAGCAGAACCTTGGGAGTCACAAAGCAGTCTTGGTCAACGTATGCACGGGAAATACTAGCCATTGTAATTGCGGTTCGCACATGGCGTCCTTACATCATCGGCCGCAGGTTTACAATACAAACGGATCATCAGAGTCTCCGTCACTTGCTGGAACAACGCATCCTCACGCCGGAACAACAGAAATGGATGGGGAAGCTGGTAGGCTATGACTATGAGATCACTTATAGGCCGGGTAAGACCAACTCCGCCGCTGATGCTTTGTCCAGTGTTCACGGTAGTCCCACCTTAGATGCTATCTTCGTGCCACAATCGTCGCTTTGGGATGAGATTAAGGAGTTGTATGAAACAGACTGGTATTTACAGCGAATAGGGGCTCTCGCCACAGCTAAACCAAGGAACCAATATGAGTGAAAAAATGGTCTCATCTGTTACCACAACAGGATCGTGGTACCACCGTCGTCACCGCTCATTAGGCAGCTACTAAGGGAGCACCATGACACTCCTCTTGGTGGTCACTCGGGGGTTCTGCAAACTTACCGCCGCCTTGCACACCAATATTATTGGCCGTCAATGCACCAGATTGTTCGGGAATATGTAGCTGCATGCGAGATATGTCAAAAAGCTAAGTATTCTTCTCTTTCACCAGCCGGTCTCTTACAGCCTTTGCCAGTGTCTGCTCAAGTCTGGGAGGACATTTGACTTCGTTAACGGATTACCCCAATCCAAAGGGCATAACTCACTCATGGTTGTGGTAGACCGTCTGAGCAAGTCTGCACACTTAATCCCTCTGTCTCACCCTTACACCGCCAGATCCGTTGCTGCAAAGTTTGTGTTCCATGTGGTGAAGCTTCATGGCATACCTCGTTCCATTGTAAGTGACCGTGATCCTATTTTTATGAGCTTGTTTTGACAAGAATTCTGGAAACTCTCAGAAACAAAACTCCGTATGTCAACCGCCTATCACCCGCAAACAGAAGGCCAAACAGAGGTTGTGAATCGTTGCATTGAACAATTTTTGAGGTATTTCGTCCATCACCACCCACAAAAATGGAGTTCGTTCATTCCATGGGCTGAGTATTGGTACAACACAACGTTCAATGCCTCTACGCGAATGACTCCATTTCAGGCTCTCTATGGTCTATGAATTGGGCTCAGCTTTATGTGGAGAGCTAGACGAGCAGATGGCAGCCCGTGATGAGTTGTTATCCAAATTAAAGCAGCACCTCATCACCGCCAACAACCGCATGAAGCAACAAGCCGATTCTAAGTGTCGCGACGTCTGCTTTCAGGTTGGCGATTGGGTTCTGCTTCGTATCCAACCTTACCGTCAGAAAACTCTGTTCTGCCGCAGTTCACAGAAGCTCTCGCATCGTTTTTATGGCCCTTTCCAAGTCGCAGCGAAACATGGTAATGTGGCCTATCGTCTCACTCTTCCTGAAGGTACACGAATCCATCCAGTTTTTCACGTGTCGTTACTCAAACCTTGGGTTGGTGAAGGTGAGCCGGATATAGGACAACTACCACCCTTGCGTAACAATGGCGAATTGAAGTTGCAACCAACGACAGTCTTGGAGGTACGATGGAGGACTCATGGGACAAAGCGGGTTGCTGATCTCCTAGTTCAATGGGAGGAACTAAACATTGAAGATGCTACTTTGGAAGAGTAAGATCAGATTGAGGCCAGTTTTCCTGAGTTTATCTTGAACCTTGAGGACAAGGTTCGTCTTCAAGGGAAGGGTATTGATGGGGTCGTCACTAGTGAAGATGAAGTCGTTGAGAGGAGGAAGTCAACACACGGGAGAAAACCAAACCCGAAGTACAACGACTAAGTCTTTTGTTTTTTTTATTTATTAATTGGTTGAATAAGTACTGGTCTTCTCTGTTCCTGGTTTGTAGGATCAGAGTATGACATGTTCTCTTTTCCACTTTCCATTTTGTTATTTGCTTCCTGTTTTGTAGGAACGTGTAGTTCCAATTTGCTTCCATATAAATCAATGAAAAACCCAAAAAGAGGTAGTCATTACTACCCAAACCAATTGTCTTATGTTCTAGCAATCTCTAGTTTTGAAGAGGGACCGCATTACAATTGAAGACAACAAACAGCCTCCACTGGAGGCTAAACCGTTATCAAAGCCAATAACCATCATAGCTACACGAGGGCACAAATTGAGAAGCCCATGACGAAGCCACACACTTGACGCACCACAACGGAAACTCTCCTAAAAGTTCTGATGTCGTCCATTAGCAGAATTGACCAACAGAGAAGTTACCATCCAATTGTCAAGTCATAACGTCGAGGCTAGCAATCAAAAATACTAACGAAAAAGCATTGCTCTGAAAACCTATCTGAAGAAGCGTGACAAGAGTAGCCGAGGCCACAGTGACCAAAGAGGGTGAAGGACAATCAAGGCATCAAGACGAGAAAGCTTCACCACAATCACCGAAGACCACTCCTTACGCCACAAGCTCCGACCGACGAAGAGGACCTACAACGGCGGGGATAGAGGCAACAACTTTTGAGACACCACCGTCCTCAAACGATGAATCCGTTTAGAAGCAGCCCAAAACCGCCGGTGATAGTAGATCGAGCGGCGGATCCTCCACCCAAAGACATCGAAGGACAAGATCGAAGCACACAAAGGAGCTTCCACCGAGAGAGAAGCGCAGATCTGAAATCAACTCCTCCCACTCACCGCGTTTAAGAGCAAAACACAACCCAAAGACCGCTTCAAGCTCCAGAGAACAAGACAAGTGAACTAAATCATTGTGAGCCCTCTCACGGCGCTGGTCGCAACCAGTCACCAGAGAGGCAAGATGCGGCGGAGTTAGGGTTGTCGCAGAAAAAAGCTTTGGGAGAAAAGTGTTTGGGGACGCGTGGAGAAGACGCGCCTATCCAGAATACCTCTCGGTTTCACTTCCTTGGTACTGCATGATACACATCATCTTTATTTGGTTATTCGGGGAATTGGAATCCCTATAAACCGATGTCTTTGTCCAAATGTGTAACGATGCAGATCCTGAAGCATCAAGAGAAGATACTACTTTAATCACATGTCACAATCATACATATACATTAAGATTTGTTCAGGGTTTTCTTCATACCGAGAACCAGAGTTTTAAGGTTTGGAGAATGCTCTAGCAGAAGCGGCAGAATCACCTGCCAACCTTCCTTTTTACTCAACAAGGTTGTTGAACATTGGTAGTCCACCTTTGTAGTATAGGGAAATCACCTGAAAACAAACACAAAGAATATTGTTTGAACCTCGACAACACCTTTTAACAAAAAGAATCATGAGAGACAATATATTAAGAACTTACCTCGACAGCTGAACAAGTCAAGTGAAGGGTCTTGACGTTGCGTATCCTACTGATAAGATTTGTAACATTCGTGTCATCTAGCACATGTTGATGTGCCTATCTAAGGAATGAAGGTCCAATGAAGCTTTGGCAAGTGAATGTAAATGACAAAAGCAGAGTAGTAGAGGTCGACAATGCTCGGTGTGTCAAGTGTAAGAATGCTAGAGTTATAAACACAATTAAGATAGTTAATGGTAACTGAGAGTTTCTTAATGCTTTTGCTAGATATGACGTATGAGTGTCCTCAAAATTAACGTATGGTTAAGTGCATGGCAAGCAGCTAAAACAGATTAGAAAATTGATCCTTTAGTGCTGGGAGAGATGTATCCGAAGAAAACCTATGTATGTATTGTTCTGTTCCCGATGACAGCTTAACCAGTGTTGTGCTGGTGAAGACTTGGGATGGAAAACGATACCACCCTGTACTTTTCATGTGTAGATGAAGCTCAGAAACACCGTCTCAGCTTTCTCTCCAATAGATAGATAGAAAAGTCATTCATCAAACTGAAAACAAAATAAAGCGATATACAAAGACTTTAAACAATCAGTGACTTCTTATATACGTCACAAATTTGGTTGTTCAACTTTGAGTTCTTTTGATTTTGGTGGTTCAAGCTTAATATCCAAGAGATAGATAGAAAAACCATTCATCAAATTAAAATAAATAAACAAAGGGATACAAAGACGCACACCACCAGCAACTTCTCCTCCACGGTTTAGTTTTGAGTTTTTTTTTGGTATCCAGCTCTGTCGAGTTTAGGTTATGATCCCGGAATAATGAAATAAACTTTCTTAATTTGAGTTCGTAAAAATGTCCAACTTGATTAGCACCTTGTTGGTTGCTAACTTGCGCCGTGAAACCTTTAGGGTTTTTGTCCCACATAAGACGTAAGTTATGATCTGAAATCACTTGGAACTTGGAACTTGTTTATCTGGTTTAGTTCAATTTGAGAAACCAACTTCTCACCGGTTCAACTTGGTTGCTTTTCGGTTACAAGACAAATCGGATCTTAATTGATGCGTGGGTCTTAAGTTTTTAATTTTTCTCATTTCATTAGGGATAGATTAGTTTGTGTTTAATGCAGAAGATCAACTACAGCTTTAAGAGACAATCTTTGTTTGGATATCACACAAGTAGACAATTCATGAGAATTTATGCTAAAATAGTTGAGACTCAAGGTCATGAATCAACAAATTGGTTATAGTTTGGAGCCAAGCCAATAACTATTATAAATGAACAACGTAAGAATTTTGAGTGAAGATCATCAAATATATATACATGGAGTAAAAAAAATTCCAAAATTATGGATTACTAGAAAAAGTCTTATGCATTGCGTGAGTTTGAATTTATACTATTAATTGGGAAACATTTTGTGAACTACAACATTGTGAGGGTAGTTTAATACTAACTAAATGAACTTTTATATGGGTAATTTAGTAAATTAACAAATATTACAATTTATTAAATTATAACTGAATATTCATCATCAATATATTTATTTTGAATATAAATCGAAATATTTTCTATTTCTCAATTTGTTAGAGATTAAACAAAAAAATTCAACATAAATCAAATACCATTAATTGAAAAATACAAAATATTTTAACAATAAAATCTAATTAATAATATTTATGTTATAAATATTTTCTGATATTTTTCCATTTACCAACTATATCAAATTAATGGTAAATATAACATAATTAATAATATTTATGTTATAAATATTTTCCGATATTTTTCCATTTACCAACTAAAAAACACAAATTCAAAATTAAATCAATAAATGAATAACTACCCAATATTTTTTGTAAATCGTTTAACAAAGTTTCCATAACAAATCAAACTACTTAATTCAAAATTGTATATAATCTAAACTACCATCATTTAAATTTAAAATATAGCATATTCAACAAATACTTTTTGGATTTTAGATTTGTACTAGAAAATAATTCTAGCATTAATTCAAATATTTTCTCTTTTAATTAAAATTTAAAGATTACTATCCTTCAAAATGAAGCATATTCTGCGGATTTGTTAATTGACATAACAAGAATCATTTAAATCAGAGAATTCTTACTATACATATGCATAAAAAAAAATTAACATACAATGATAGAAAACAGGACTTAGTTCAGCTTTGCAATCGAATCCATACTAACAAAAAAATTTACAAGTTCTACATGGGCCAACTATAGATAATATGTTTACTGATATTAAAGTTTTCTCTTTGCAATTATTTTGTTTAAGTTACTTTGGCAAAATACTGATTTACAAGCAGCCAATTAAATATAGCCCAAAATCAATGTTTTTAAACCCGACCCGGATAGTGAACCGGACTACCTTCTGGGTCATTGGGTCATCGAGTTAAGCAGGTCAGACCACGGGTCAAGTGATTAAAATTTATATAATAAATTTAATATTAATAGAGATTTTAGAGTTCTTATAAATTTAAAAACAAAAATAATCATGTTTATAAAATATAAAATCAGATTATATTTAATAAAATATAAATTCATTTACACCAAAATAAAATAAAAAATATATATATATATATATAATCAAATAAAAATAATAAAGTGATTAAATTTATTAAATCCAACTAAACGTCTAATACCATAACAAATATAGTAGGAGATCACCAATGTCGGAAATAAACTAATAAAACATCGTGAATTTACACAACTAATATCGGGTTTCTCACTCACCATTCGATTCATTTTTTAAGGCGGCATTGTGAAGTATTCATCAAAATGTAAAACATCAAATGAGTTTAGGAACTGAATTTTTTATAAAAATGATTGAATAAAGTCTAAAATCCTATATTATATTCCAAAATAAAGAGAATATTTTAAAACCCACACCCGGCCAGTTCAACGGGTCATGGGTTATTGATGAGTTTTTGTGAGTTTTTTCGGGTTTGAATTTGTCGGGTTTTAGCACTAAACCCAAACCAGAAAAGTGTTTGGGTCACGGTTCAACCGGTCGGACCGGGCGGTCCGGGTCTGGCGTGAAAACACTGCCCACAACACATATACAAAAAATGCATCGGTATTTAAATATTTTAACATGGTAACACAAATTCTTAGTTCATACATACCATTAAAATTTTGAAAAATAAACATTAACAAAACTAACTTGTGTTTTACCATCGATAACACAAATTTTTATTACAATTTTCTAACCATAATTTTTTATATAACAATACTTAACATCACTATAACTTAAGATAATTTTCCATCTAAGATATTTCTAATCTATTTTTCAGTTTAAAACTCTACAATTTGACTTATAGTTCACAATATTAGCTATTATGTCATAAACAAACATAATTAACAATCAACAATTTTCTTTATATATACTACAATATATATGACTAAAACCAAAAAAAACTATATTGAATGTAAATTTTATACAACACATTTCTTATAATATAAAATCTCGCACGAACGTGCGGGTCAGAATCTAGTTAATATAATAAATTATGCAATGCTGTGAAACTAAATATTTTTCAAACTAATTAAATTAATATTTTTTTACATAATTTTTGTTTTAGTATTTATGAATTCAAATTTGATAATTCGCTAAAAAACTTTTTAAAAAATTATGTTTGGCGCATTTTACTTAAGTCACATAATTGCTTTTTATTGGCTATGTTTTGAAATGGACTTTAGTATTATTAACCTTAATCACCATTCATATGCATAAAAATGAAGCTTATAAGTTTTTGTCGCCTAAAAAACATAATATTAAGATCAAATTCTAACCTACATTAAGTTTAAAACTCTTACACAAGCTTTAAGCCTTGTGTTAATGACCAACTTCATACACAATGCAGGTCAGTCTCATCATTCGTGCATATTTGTGTTTTCTCAAAGATTTACAACTACACTTGGCCTCTTACTTTCCTAATCAGGAAAGCTTATTCAAAAAATTGTTTTCTCTTTGTAGGCTTCTCTTGATAGTGCAGTAAACACAGATTTGATGCGGCTGTTTGCCATTGTTGATGGTGTGACATACACTTTGGAAGCTTTGTTTCTTCAAACTCACTTTAATCTATTATTTGATAAAGAATTATGTTTTTCTCACTCAATGGATGAAGGAGTCGTCCATTTCGCAGGCCTCTTTTTCTCTGACTCTCTTTTGATTGTTCAATTTTTGTATAATATCAATTTTGATTGTGACAAAAATTTATGCAATGAGAGGGCTCTAGATGATCACAACAAGGACCAACACCGTCAACGTAAGTGAAGTGGATCTCGTGGGTCTTGTAGAGAAACTTTAACATTCATGTAATGTTTTTATTTTAATTTATTGTTCTTCATTCACTATCTGCGTCGGCTTAATTTCATTATATGAATATTTTTCAACCACCCATAATAACCATTTCTCACCCAATTATTTCACTTTTCGTACAAAAATATATTAAATATAGATATATACTTCTAATAATTCAGACGAAAGTAAAGAGAGAGATCATATAATTAAGGGAGGTCGGCGACTTTCACACGTTTGGGCCACAAACGACATGAGTTCATTTTTTTTTTTGGTGAGTACGACATGAATTCATTATTATTGTAAAATTCATCATAAAAATCAATGTTTTTCATTTCTTTATGCAAGTTTAAGTAATAGAATAGTTTACAATAAAAATTAATTTATTTAATTATTTAAAATTCATCTGCTTCTGTGATCATTATGCCACAAACCACATGAACTTTGTTCGTCTCTTATGAATTTAGATACCACAAACACAAAATTCTCAAATAATTACTACACCAACTCTATAGCTCTTTCAATTCATAATTTCCAATCAGTTCAAACTGTTTTAGATATCATTTGACACCATATATTTTAAATATACATATGAATTGTTTATTATTGGTAGCTCAACATCCATGTCATTTTTAAGCAAATGATTGATAATGATAAAACATCTCCTACCAAAAGTTTCTCAAAAACTAATATGAAAAATATAAGGAGACAAACATAAGTAATCATGAATAAATATATTGAACTAATCTTTTTTTTTAAATTTTTTTTTTTGCAAAATATCTAAATTAAAGTCGCTAAAACATAAAACATCAATAACAGTTTGTAATGTTAACTCACATTTAGATCAAAAACAAAGATTGTTAGAGTTATTTGATATAACTTTAGCAATTGTTTAAATTTTCTTTTCACATTAAAATAAGTCACATCAATCATATTAGTATTCACTTTTACAATAATAGATTCTAATCCTCTACATCTGTTTTAAATTTTAAAACTCAGCGCACTATCAAGTATTAATTGTAAAATAGCTTTTTCGTTAGAAAGTAATTTTACATTTTTTGACAAAAAAATACATTTCTGATAATTTGTAACTTGGTGATGTCTTCTAATACTTCTAATCTATAAATATTTAACAAAATCATTACAACTTAATATACCTATATATTTAAAACTAATTAACACTTGACTATGTTAACATAGAAAGAATTTAAAAATATTTTGTTGAAAAGAAATAAAATAAATCATGTTCAACAGCCCTAAAATATGTAGACTAAAATTTTAAATTGTAGACTTATTATAAACAAAATTGATGATTTTTATGAAGACATTTATTAAAAAAATTAAAAAGCGGATGAAAAGCCATTCAAAATTTTCTAGCTACAAGGATGTGGTAATTTATTTTTTAATATTTAACTAATTAGTTATTAAAAATTGTAGTAAGTGATATTCACATTCTTGAATCTCATTATATGTCTTC
>Ga0041059_1002733_pt1 | contig 12858 bp, 11 predicted proteins | sample AraColnosormetaG_FD_56232 | JGI IMG/M metagenome (GOLD analysis project Ga0041059, IMG submission 56232) | Arabidopsis roots microbial communities from North Carolina, USA - Col MF nosort | ecosystem: Host-associated > Plants > Roots > Unclassified | place: USA: North Carolina | collected... | reverse complement strand
TTTTTTTTTTTTTTTGTGCTTCTTTTCTTGTTTTGTTGCATTATCTTTTTCGACTCACTTCTGTTGTTTTCTCCTGGGGAACTTGGTTTTCTGGTATCAACAGGTGAAGACTATATTTCTTCCTGCGGAAAAGTCGATGACGCTAGAAGTATGTGCTCCATTAATAGCAACTCTTCCTCTTGAGGTAAGTTTCTGTTCCCCTGTGATTAACTTCCTAGTAAGCCAGCGGCACCCTGCAACTATTTGCTTTAGATAACCCTAGAAATCTGGTTTTGATGTGCGTACATTTTCGGTCTTTGTATGGTGTTCTACTTTCAATCCTATGCAAATTCAAAGATCTGTTAGTCTGAACTTAGGCTGCTCAGTACTTGCATTCTTTTTTAAGGAGATTAATAATTTAGGTTGTTTTGAACTATGCTATGCCTGCTCTAACAAATGCTTCTATCTATTTCAGGTTCGAGCTAAAATCGGCAACTTCATAATGGGTGCCTTTGCTGTATTTCAAGGTATGAGTATATTAGATTAGGCCACTTCTTGACTTTGCTCTGATTCGAGATCTCTCAAGGACATCTTCTTATTATCTACTTGTGTGTTTCTTTAAAGATTTGGATTTCAGTTTTATGGAGATGAATCCTTTTACACTAGTCGATGGAGAACCATTCCCTCTGGATATGAGAGGAGAATTAGATGACACTGCTGCCTTCAAGAATTTCAACAAGTATGTCTAACATTTCTAAGTTCCCGGTGAGAGACCCGCAATCAATTTTTCCGGTGGAAACTCATTGGATTGATAAGTTTTATTAATACAGGTGGGGAGACATTGAATTTCCTCTGCCATTTGGAAGGGTCCTCAGTTCTACAGAGAACTTCATCCATGGTTTAGATGAGAAGGTTTAAGCATCCAGCTTTTCTAAAAACACCACTTTTGTGACTCAGACAGGAAAGACTTGAAAGTAATGTTACTGACCATTCATGTCTGTGTGTGTGTGTGTGTTTGTTACTTATTGCAGACAAGTGCTTCTTTGAAGTTCACTGTTTTGAATCCTAAAGGCCGCATTTGGACGATGGTAGCTGGAGGTGGTGCTAGCGTCATATATGCTGATACAGTGAGTTGCAACCCCTGAACTTAAGGCATGCTAATTTTCATGGTTGAATCAACTCAAATATAGATTATAGATTATGATTTTTAAAAAATCTCATATCCTTACCATTTCAAAAGACTGGAAAAAAAATTCCTTCAAATGATGACTCCAAAGAATTTCTCACATTAATTTGTTTTTGTTGTCCTTATCTGCTTTTGTTAAGGTTGGGGATTTAGGTTATGCATCAGAGCTTGGAAACTACGCAGAGTATAGTGGAGCACCTAATGAGGAAGAGGTGTTACAATATGCAAGAGTTGTCATTGATGTGAGTCATGGCAAAGAACTTGGCCTTTTCCTTAATTGTTTCTATCTATAAAATTTTAGAGATTCACAGACCAAACGTTCGGGCTTTCTCAGTGTGCCACTACTGATCCTGACGGGCGTAAACGAGCTCTTCTAATTGGAGGAGGCATTGCCAATTTCACTGATGTGGCAGCTACTTTCAACGGTATCATTCGAGCGCTAAGAGAAAAGGTGCTCTTTCTCACAAACTTTAGTGAACGAACAAACAGTTGCTACTGTATTTTGATGAAGATGAGAGGAATGCTCAAGAATGAAATCGATGCTGACCTTTTTTTGTGTGCCATGAGCAGGAAACAAGATTGAAAGCATCAAGAATGCACATTTACGTAAGGAGAGGTGGACCAAATTACCAGACTGGTTTGGCTAGAATGCGAGCTTTAGGAGAGGAACTTGGTGTCCCTCTAGAGGTAACCGAATTACTTATGGTTTTACTCACAATCTAAACCTAGGAGAAATGGTGAAAACTCATTCTGTCGAAAAATTTCTCAGAAAAGAACATGTGTGGTTAGTTCGAATACTGAACTTTACAAGGATTGATGATTGCAGGTATATGGTCCAGAGGCAACAATGACGGGAATATGCAAACGAGCCATTGACTGCATCATGTTGCCTGATGCATAACCTACCCAAACCTTTTATCTCTTCTTCAGTTTGAAAGCAGAACAAAAGCTTTGGAGCTGGACGAATGAGTGAGTGTAAAATGAGTCATGTCCTTCATCTCTCTCTTTCCACATAAGAAAATGAAAATCTCTTTAAAACTTTTTTTCCACTGGGTGTGAATTTGAAAACTGTATCATTGTGTGTAAGCGTAATTGTAATCAGACGGTCAAAATCCTTATTTTGAAATGTACAATAAGACTTCAAAAGTTAATGTTGCTTTTGATTTTTGTGTGTGGTAAAGCCACACTCGCTCTACACACCAATCTATTATACTAATGTAAAGGTTTGAAGACAAATCCAATTCCATATACAAACATGTCTATGTATACAATATATGTCATATTGTATACCTCTCTATCAGCTCTTCATTCAAATGCAAAACAGGAAAAAAAATGAAAGAAAAAGACTTCCAAAAACAAGAACAAGAAAATGCAGAAGAAGCAACATCTTTTAAAGAACAGAGAATAATCTCTGTTTCTGTTGGTGATCTGACTATTACAGTCTCTTGCTCTGTGATCTTGAAACCGGTCTGCTTCTATCGGTATCCGAGTTTTCCTCTTGCGTTCTGCGCACTCTCCGCTCCTGTAAGTTGAATTCTTGCTTATGTTTATACAGTTTCTGCATACTTTTCTGTTTCATATAAAATGGTTATAAAGCAACACTAACCTCTCTTGGTACAGGATATTCCTCAGACTCCAGCATACGCACAACTTGACTCATTTTAGGTCTCTTTTCAGAATCAGGATCAATGCATCTAAGTGCTGTAAGAAGTACTCGTTTCAGTGCTCTAGTCGCTGGCCTAACTGCTATGTTTGGATCAATGACTTCTTCTAATCTCTTAGATCCTACCATCATCTTCAACCACTCAACCAAATTCACCTGCAAAATAATGTTGATGAGGCTCAAAACTCATCATATTTATCAAATCCATTCATCTCTCCATGTTCTATCTACCTCATTAGCAGGCCGCGCGTAATCCACAGGATCTCTTCCGGTTATTGCTTCTAAGACCAAGACACCAAAGCTGTACACATCACTCTTTTCATTCAAAAGTCCGGTATTCGCATACTCAGGAGCAACATACCTGCAATACTCAAAACAAAAACCACGGCTCAGTAACTCATTCCGGTGTTTTCTTTTTGTCTTAAACCAAAGTTGCTTAATTACCCAAATGTTCCCATGACTCTAGTAGTCACATGGCTTTTCCCATCTCCAAGTAACTTGGCAAGGCCAAAATCAGAAATCTTTGCATTGAATCTATCATCGATCAAGATGTTGCTCGACTTGATGTCTCTATGCACCACTTTTGGTTCGATTGCCTCGTGTAGATATGCAAGACTGCACATGAAAACAAAACTTACATTCAGCAGAACATATGTGAAACACCAAAAAGAAATGTAAATGTTTTGCTCAATTACGCCTTGGATGTTCCAGTGAGAACTTTCATTCGAGCTTCCCAAGTTAGATATCCATGATGTTTCATTGCTCCGTGAAGCCATTCTTCAAGGTTCCCATTGTTCATATACTCATAAACCAATATCCTAATAGCAACAAACTCACATAAGTTGGCTTCTTTTTTCTCTCTATATAAGACAAAAGATTCAATATATTTATACCTGTTTGTGCCTTCAATGCAGTATCCTAGAAGACGTACCAAGTTCTTGTGACGCACATGACCTATAGCATCTACCTCTACTCTAAACTCTTTCTCTGCTTGTCCCCTACAAAATCAAACTTCAAGAATAATCAACTAAAGAAAACAAATCAATAAGAGAGAGTACATTTCTCTGAGACCATAACTCACAAGTGGTTTAGGATCTTTTTCACGGCAACAAGACTCCCATTGACCAACTCGCCTCGGTAAACAACTCCATAGCCTCCTTCACCAATCACATTTTCCTTTGAGAATCTGTTTGTTGCTATCTCAAGATCTCTCAGAGTAAACCAATGACCCCATCCAAGGTGTGACTCAGGTAAACCAGAAAGAGGTGATGGTGATGGTGTAGCCATCTCATACAATGATGAAGTAGACCGGTTTGCAACACATAAATAACCTTCTTTGCCTGAACCAGACCGGCTACTACTCAAACCATTCTCTCTGTTCTTCTCCATTTCCAAATTAAGCAAGAATTTGTCAGATTCATTGTTGTTTTCATCCTGAGGATCGAAGTTACTACTCGTTGAGACAACATGCTCGATCCTGACTTCCTTGATCTCCTTTGACACCACAGGGGTTTGTATGATGGGAAGACTTAAGGTTTTGGATCTTCTTGATTTCTTTTTCCAAATGAGACAAAATGAAAGAACAGAGAGTACGACAATGATGATCAGTGCAATGGTGATAAAGATGGCTTGCCAGATCTTAAGTCCAGCCATTGTTCTCCTTCCTAATCTGCTAGACTCAAAATCATCAAACTAAGAGATTAAAGTTGATTCAATCAGAAAAGAGAAAGAATAGAGAAGTAAATGTTGAAAGAACTAGCTACATGAAAAATGCTGTGGGAGAGAGACTCCAAGTTGATATAGTGGTCCCGAATTATAGAAAAAGGACCACTAAGTAGCTAAAAACCCAAGAAAGCAAGAAGATAACAAAATGCAGCAATCATTAACATCTTCATTATCTATTTGGAAGATGCATAGGACAAATCAATGATGATAGAAATACAGAGAACAAGTAGACGACAATTTAATGATTATTACCTCTATGAATGAAGGTTGACAAGAGAAACACTTCAAAGATGTTTTAGATGGAACTGAGGAAACAGAGTGTTTTGTTTTTTGACGAATGATGAACTTTTTTGTGAAAAGAACAAGAAATCACGAAAAATTTCAAAATCAAATAAAAGAAAAAGAGAAAACTTAAAAACTTAGGCAGTGAAATCTGGTGGAAGAGAAAACTTAAGAGAAGGAAGAAGAAATGGAGTTATCAAGTGGTAGGTGATGAAATCTTAATTTTTTTTTCTTTCTATTAATTGTTCTTTAATATAGGTGGTGTGACAGAGAGAGCTTGCATTGCAAATTACATTTCATTACAAAACATAAAAACATCCTCTACATTTCCGTGAAGAGTATGATGTTTTAACTACCCAAAGTAACTGTCCGATCTTTTATATTACACGGCTATGAAGAAACCTTTAAATAAGAAAGTATTGTTGATGGCATTGCGTTAAAACATTAAAAGGACTAGTAATTATCAAATTAATAATATTTATGTTAGAGAAATGTTCAAATGAATCATGGAGTAGTGGGGGCTGGCTGACCTCAAAATTTGAAAATTGTTTTTCTTACATTTCAAATTACAATTAAGGTAATTTAATTCCTTTTTCATTTGTTGTTTTGGAATGTTGACGTAACATTTTTTTGGCTTTAGCTAAATCCGCACAATCACATGATCACATCGACGTTCTAAATTTTTGTTCGGTATGTATAAATATATAATTAGCATAATATACATATACATACATAATTAGTATGTTGTGTTGTGATAACTTGAATACAGCACACTAATAATGTGTTAATCTTATACAATCGCAGAGTAGTACATCTTTACGTAACAGACGTTAATCTACAAGCAGATCAACAAACTGGATCCAAAATATATGTGTGTGTGCGTCAACAATTGTGTTAAGCTTTTTTTCTTTCATTATATATACAATATCCGAAAATAGAGAGAAGTTATAGTCTTCTAGAATAGCTTTTGACTTGTGAAGTAATTAACATTTTACATGTTGTTGCTTAATCTTTGTTCATCATCGTTCCTCTCCTTGAAAGAGAAACTCCAACAAATTGAAAAGCCTTGCACATCGCTTGCGATAAAACCAATATTAATAATCGTTTGGTTCGGTTAGAGAAACCCGGTTTAAGAACAGACAAGTCTTGGGCTTGAAATTAGATTCGGAGCCCAATTTTGATTTTGGATTTTAAATTTTAGACCCACGAAATTTCTCCCGCCTTCCCGGTCCACAACTTCGATTCAAATCGACTTTTCTCTTTCTCTCTCTCTCTCGGTGACTGTTGCAGTACTGATTTGTGTTCCCTCTAACCTAAAATGGGGCAGAGAGGTGAATCAATTGAGTTCCGAAGTTTAAATCGTTATTGGGTTTGCTTTTAAATTTCGATTTCTGTGTGTAAAGGTTTGTGCGTTTGTGGCAGTTGATCTATGGTCTGAGGTCATTAAATCTGAGGAAGAAGACGGAGATATACCTAAGATTGAAGCCGTTTTTCAGAGAAGAAAGAAGCCTGATAAATCCTCAGAAGCTGTCAATTTGTAATTTTTCTGCTTCTTATACCCCAAAATTTGAAATGTGTGTGTGGTTATTTGGCTTTGTATCTGATAAGTTTCTTTGGCTGTGTATCTGAGAAATAGTGGCTGGTTGGTGAAAGGGGCTCGTACTAGTTCGGTCAATGGACCCAAGAGAGATAGCTGGGCTCGTTCCCTTTCCACCAGGTGTACATTCTGAGCTTAACCCTAATTTGTTCTCCTTGGTTTTTGGCTTGTTGCTGCAAGAGATTCATGTTCCATTTCTCGTCTATCCAATTCTTTTCTTAAGTTATGAAATTACTGCACATCACTTGTTTGTTGAAATGTCAAGGAAAGGCCACCACTTATTTGAGTAGATTGATGCAATAACTGTAGTTTGCTTCTGGTGCTTATTGACAGAGGGAGAGAGAGTATTGCAGTGCGCGCTTATGTCAACAATCAGCCTCAGAAGAAGGCAGCCGGGAGAAAAAAGCCCCCTATTCCAAAGGTAGGCTTAGTTGCATCTATCTTGCTCTGTGACTTATGTGGTTTTGATACCAAGTTCTCTGAACAAACAATGTCCTGCCTTTGGGTTTTCAATGTCCCCTAGAAGATTGTCAACATATATGTTCTTCTTTCTTGAGACTCTAATTTTCTCTTGTGAGATGATATAAAAGTAGTATCTTTTCAAACTCTCAGGGAAAAGTTGTTAAAGCTCCAGACTTCCAGAAAGAGAAGGAGTACTTTCGTGATATTGATGCTTTTGAGCTTCTAGAAGAGAGTCCTTCTCCCAATAAATCTAGTACATGGACCATGGGTGAACAAGTTGTTCCTGAGATGCCACATCTGTCCACAAGATTAGAAAAATGGCTAATTTCGAAGAAGTTAAATCATACTTGTGGTCCTTCGAGCACACTCTCTAAGATACTTGAAAACTCAGCCATACACCAGGAGTCAGTATGTGATAATGATGCCTTTGATTCATTGTCTCTAAAAACCCCAGACAAGTCTTCTGCTGGCAACACTTCAGTTTTCCGGCTCATCCCGAGCTGCGATGAGAACTTGGCTGCCGAAGATGTGCCTGTTAGAAAAATCAAGATGGAATCAATCGACCTTGAAGATGAGCTGAAGCGACTGTCTTTGACATCTGATCTAATCCCCACTCATCAAGATTTTGATCAGCCAATTCTTGATCTATTGTCCGCCTGTGGACAGATGCGACCATCAAACTTCATTGAAGCATTCTCTAAATTCTGGTATGGACTTACAGATGATCTTTTATGTCCTAGCCTTGGGTGTTTGTCTAGTGCTTTGGATGTTATCTTAGGAATGTTGTGCATTTTGTTGACACTTGTAACGATGAAATGCGATGTAGTGTTCTTATCTCATTAAGTTTAACTTGATCCAATTGTAACGATTACTCAAATATTGCAGTGAACCTGAAAGCATTGTCAAGATTGGTGAAGGTACATATGGGGAGGCTTTTCGGGCTGGTTCTAGTGTCTGTAAAATAGTTCCAATTGATGGAGACTTCAGGGTTAATGGGGAAGTACAGAAGGTATATTTTTCTTAACTCACTTCTATTGTTCTCCATGATGGTTTGAGACTACAACTTCTAGTTGGTGAAATGATCATGTTAGCATGGAAGCAAATATTGGAGAGAGCCAGCAAGCTCAAGTTAGGTTAAATTCTAATTAGAGAAAAACACAGTGTTTATAGTTTAGATAAGCTTATCATCTCTAAAAACTTGCATTGCTTAGGGAAAGGCATGCATTTTCTCACACCAGATGCTATCTGAATGAATTATGGTCAATGTTATGGAATACTTACAGCTTATCAAAGAAAATATGATAAATGACAACTTAGTGTATGTTCATTTTTGCAGAGAGCTGACGAACTACTTGAGGAAGTGATACTCTCATGGACTCTTAATCAACTAAGAGAATGTGAGACTACAGCTCAGAATTTGTGCCCGACGTACATAAAAACTCAAGAGTACGTCTTCTCAGGAACGAGAATATGCTGGAAATGGCTATTGGTTCTGTGTTATAAATCTTCTTCCAAACTTATGTGCATCATCGTTCACAAACCTTTTCTCATAATGTTGTTGCAGTATAAAATTATGTCAAGGTCCCTATGACCCTATACTGATAAAAGCATGGGAAGAATGGGATGCAAAACATGGGTCTGAGAATGATCACCCAGATTTTCCGGAGAAACAAGTCAGATTCTTTTCACTCCATTAGATTTTAAGGTCTGTTTATATAGGATGCTAAATGATTTGTAGAAGCAATATTCATTTTCTGTGTGGTGTTTGCTTCCAGTGTTATGTCATGTTTGTTCTGGAACATGGTGGCAAAGACCTTGAAAGCTTTGTTCTTTTGAACTTTGATGAAGCAAGGAGCTTACTGGTTCAGGTAAGTTGTAGAGTATAGATTCTATTTGCTGTTACAGAAATTATGTAAAAATGATATTTTTTCTTCCGGTTAATGGCATGTGTTTCACATCTAAGGCCACCGCTGGCCTGGCTGTTGCTGAAGCTGCTTTTGAGTTCGAGCACAGGGACCTGCACTGGTAATTTTAGTGTTTGATTTGGTAAGTTTACTACTTATTAGTTTTCTCTCGCTTGAACTTCTTATTTTCATTTCTCTTTTCAGGGGAAACATTCTTCTCAGTCGTAATAACTCGGATACTCTGCCTTTTATTCTTGAGGGAAAACAAGTTTGCATCAAAACTTTCGGAGTACAGATATCCATAATCGACTTTACTCTTTCAAGAATCAATACAGGTGGGTTTCTGATTCTCAATACTGCGACATAATGTAAACCATAAGGTCCAATCTAACACTTAAACAGTTAAACTACCAATAATCATGGTGCTAATGTGCTCAGGTGAAAAGATACTCTTTCTGGACCTTACTTCTGATCCATACCTTTTCAAAGGACCAAAAGGAGATAAACAAGTAAGGAAAATTAATTAAGTTCCTTATTATCCCAAGAGTTAAGAGAAATGTACATTTATTTTAAGTTTTAATAACGTTATTATGCAGTCGGAAACTTACCGAAAAATGAAGGCGGTTACTGAAGATTACTGGGAAGGAAGGTAAGCGTAACTTTTCCAAGCCTTCCTTTTAGTTTTCATGCCGCTAATTTGGAAATTTCTGCAGACTAGACTAGAATATTAAGCCACAACATTATCTTTCTTTCTAGAAAGCATGAGACTGTGATATGAGCATTAGTACGCAACCAAACTGAAGTGTGCCTAAATGATTTGATGATTAATTTAATTGCCATGTTTTGTTTTGTTCTTTCTAACAACAGCTTTGCTCGAACAAATGTTCTCTGGCTAATTTATCTCGTGGATATCTTACTTACCAAGAAGTCATTTGTAAGTTTGCAAGACACAGATAATTATTAGTTGCATCAACTAAGAACAGCTTATTGATACTCCTTTCGTTCGTGTGTATATGTTTTAGGAACGGTCTTCAAAACACGAAAGAGAACTACGATCACTAAAGAAGCGAATGGAGAAGTATGAATCAGCTAAAGAGGCTGTGTCAGATCCTTTCTTCTCAGATATGTTGATGGACCAAATATCATGAAGAATATAATAAACCCCGTAAGTGATTAACCAGAAGCTCTCTCTCTTGTATATTTGTTTGCCTAGCCACTTAAATCAACAGTACTAGCTCTTGCTTCGTAATATTATCTAAGGCTCCGTTATCTATATACCAATCTTGATTTTCATCTCTTCAAATGAATCCAAGAACTGATATGTTAGTCTTTTCTTGTATGTGACAATAGTTTAATGGTAGCTTTTATCTATAGAAATACTTTTGAAACCATGAATTCTTTTAAGAAGAAAGTATCAAGATCTACCAATTCCACATGGGTTGTCCCTACTTGCATGAATAGATCTTCTTATCTCAAGAACAAAAGTTGTCACATTTTTATTCTTGTAATGAGGGAAGAACAATATTCAAACGCGTAGATGATAAAAATGAGAGATTTGCTTTAAAATTAGGCCAATAAACTAATCCATTTAAACAGCTAACAAAAGCTTTATGTTGTCTGCTTTTTTGTTTTTTCAAAATCTTTCCGCTTTGTTGATTTCTTTAAATCTTTGTGGGTTTTGCTGAGCTAAGCAAAAGATCATCCATTGTATTAATTAATCTCATGATCTTAATCTGCAGCACCAGTGTCTCTTCTTTCCTTTTCTCCTTTTTGGATAAGAGAAATAAAAATACCAATTTGCAGCTTCTTTCTTGAAAACTTTGGAGAGCTTTATGCATATGCTTATGTCTGAAACGGATCTGACAAAAATGGGTTTTTCTCTTTCTTGTTTTTTTTCTGGCTAGCATAAGGTAAAAGCTTATATCTTTGCACACAAAAATATAAAGAACAGATGAGATTAGTCAGAGGCCAAATCCAAAAGACTTCATAGCAAAGTAAACATCTTTTGCCTACTTTCTTCTTTTTTTCTCACTTAGTCACTTGCATGTAGAGTACAGTCAGCATCTTCTCTCTTTTTCTCCCCCAATTCTCTCAAGAGAATCTCTAAGCTTTTGTTCTTCTTACAAATCATGTACTTATAATAAACCCAAGAAAGAAGAAGAAGAAAAACAAAACCAATCCCAAGCTGTGATGGCGAAACAGAGTTACTTCTTCGTCTTCACCTTCTTGTTTCTTTCTCTTCTCTCATACTGTTCTTCAACAACTACACATCATGATGTGTTAAACCCACCAACGGTCTTTCCTACAAACCCCACAACTACACCGACGGCTACATTTCCTCCGGTGACCATAACGCCAACAAATCCAGCCACAACAGTTCCTATTGTTCCTCCAGTCACAACTATTCCACCTCCTACACTCACACCACCTCCAGTCATAACAATTCCTCCTCCTACACTCACACCACCTGTGACAAACCCAGTAACCAACCCAGTGACTCAGTATCCTCCAACACAACCCTCAGGGACGGTCCCAGTACCTGTTCCTGTGGTTGCACCGCCTGTTGTCTCAAACTCTCCATCGGTTTCAGGCCAAAGCTGGTGTGTGGCCAAGCCTGGAGCCTCTCAAGTCTCACTCCAACAGGCTCTTGACTATGCCTGCGGGATCGCGGATTGCTCTCAACTACAGCAAGGCGGCAATTGTTATTCTCCTATCAGTCTTCAGAGTCATGCCTCATTTGCCTTCAACAGCTATTACCAGAAGAATCCTTCTCCACAAAGCTGTGATTTTGGCGGTGCAGCCTCATTAGTTAACACCAACCCAAGTGAGTGAGAAAAAACAGAAGATACTCTGTTTCTCTTTTTCTTTCTTGTTTTCAGTTAGATGGCTTTGATTGACTTTGGTTTGGATTGTTGTTCCAAAACAGGCACTGGTTCTTGTATATACCAGACAGGTTCATCGACATCAACACCAATGACAGCAGGAACAACAACACCAACTCCATCAACACAAACAGTGAACCAGCCTCCTGTCACATCAACACCTATAATACCAACAGGAGGCGGGATAATCGGGTAATAAGAGCATTCTTTTCAACTCTTTTGTGTAGTCTTAAAGCCTCATTAGAGTTTCTTAACTAAAAATGTACCTCTCTGTATTTATATTCAAGGGTTGGAACTCCGCCAGCGATTTTTAACCCCGCAAATCCTACATCAAATACGCTAAACAATCCATCCTCAGGAGGTTTAGCGGGTGGTTACGGTTTTGATGGTTCGCCAAATGAGAACAATCCAACATCATCAGACTCTACACACTTGAAGATTCACTTTGGTCATGCTATGGTGGCAACATTGATTCTTCACGCAGTGCTATTTCATTAGAAGTAGAAGAATATGTAGGAGTCAAAATAGCTTTATGACACACAAGTTAAAGCTCTTTTAGAGTATCTTCCTAGGAAGAAGCTAGGAATGTAAGACATTATAAATTTCTTTGGTTCGACGGTATTGCTAAGGCTTCGGATTTGTACAGAAAACCTCTGGTTGATTTGTTTTAAATATATCTCTTTAGGACCAAAAGCGGAAACTCAGACATTGTAACAAAGAGGTGTATCTTAATCCTTCATACACTGGAGGGTACTGTCTAACTATTTTAATATGATCTAAAATGATTTCATCGCTAATTCAACGCCTAGAAAACGCAACTAATATCAGCATTGACATGGAGACAACAATCTTGAAACCTGATTTGTCCCACAAGTTTTGGTTGCTAGAATGATCAGCTTCATGCTGTTTTTTTGCAGCCAATTGCTCCTTGAGTTCTTGTATTGCCACATCGTTTCGCTCTCCCATCTACCATCCCGCAGAAAAGCAGCTCGATTGGTATTGGATTCAAGATTATTATCCCAAGTAAAAGAAAGTGAGTGTACCTTTTGAAGTTTTCGAGTTTGGATGCGTGTTTCTCGTAGGCAAAATTCTAACTTCAGCACCTTCTTCTTCAGCTCCTGATCAATTCTCCTTTGATTCTCCACCTGATCCAGAAGAACAAAGGCTTTACTACATAA
>Ga0041059_1002732_pt1 | contig 12859 bp, 6 predicted proteins | sample AraColnosormetaG_FD_56232 | JGI IMG/M metagenome (GOLD analysis project Ga0041059, IMG submission 56232) | Arabidopsis roots microbial communities from North Carolina, USA - Col MF nosort | ecosystem: Host-associated > Plants > Roots > Unclassified | place: USA: North Carolina | collected 2013-09-02 | reverse complement strand
TTTTTTTTTTTTTTTTTTTCAAAGTCATAACACTGCTCTCCAGTTGAATCTTAGATCACTAGAGTAGTAGAGGTCGACTAGATGTCTTTATCTAGCCATCTATGATTCTTCTAATCGAGCTAACTCAATCGGATTATATCAATAATATATTATAGAACTTTATTAAATAGTTTCTTTTTTTTTTTTGGGCAAAACTAAATTGAAAAAATAATAGGGAAAAATTGAGGAAAAACCCCTTTACAATCAGAAATCCCATAAGAAAGATTATCTTGATGAAAAGATTAGTTTAGTGTAATCAATAAAAATAAATAATTACAGTATTTCGATCGTCGTATGTCTTAATTTACTGCGAACACATGGTAGTAGGTAAGATTGGTGAGAAGATAAAAATAGATGTGAATGCTTTTAAAATATAACGGTGGAGCAATATTGTCAGAATAAGACAGGTAGCCAATGCGCAGTTCTTTTCAAAATGTTTTTTCGACAACACTTCTTTCGAAGAAATAACGTTTTTATTTTGTAGATTCATATAATTTAGCAAACAAAAAAAGAACACTGTAGATTGATATGTATTTTGAATATATATTTTTAATCAGTCTTTCAAATTCATAACTATGGAACTATACTAGTACCATTTTACCTCAAAGTTCAGACATCAGATCATAAGATAAAAGTATTGAACATACAATTAAGAATTAGGCCTGTTACTAACTTAGGAAACATTAATGATTAACGAACGATATGTTCAAATTTAAGCAGACGAAAATACTACAAATCAGTCTAATGTATAAAATATTTCTGATAGAATGACTATCAGAAAGATAATAAAAAGTGGAAGGTGACTGCATTTTTATAGCCAAGCCGAGACTTTTTCGTGGGTTACTTAACTAGTTTATAGTATTTATATTTAGTTTTAGTTTTAGTTTGGTTTTATCAATTGTATGTGAAGCGGTAATAGATTAACATGATCATAATCATTTTTAGGTGTGTTGACTTTGTGTATGATGGTAGGTCAATGGGTCATATATAGATTACTTTGGATCTCGTTGATAAAGCTTATACACACGCAGGCAAATCGATCCTTTTCCTCGGTACAATATACAATGCGATTGCAATTTACAAGAAATTAGAATACGTTTTTCCACGTAAAACAGTAAATTATATGCATCATTAATTACAAATATCTCAAATAAAAACTAAAAACCATTATTGCTTCATTAGCCACCCAAGACAAATGAATTAAAAAAATAAGAAAGAATGAACTAGAATCTAATAGAAGATGCATAGGAAAAATCAAATAGAGTCTAATGGAAAATGCATAGGAAAAATCAAATAATATACAACCGTAACCATAAGATCAAGAAACATAACTTAATGATACATGATCGAGATTAATAACAACAAAGTACTTTTGAATCTGGCAAAAAAGCCTAAATCATACAGTTGGAACGTGGTGTTAGGAAATAATAGAGACTTGATAGGTCTTTGAGAACCCTTTGAGCCTAGGATTCCTCTTTCTGCGCCTTTAATCTCTTCCCTCATGCTTTTAATCCCCATTAAATATATTGTAAACACTAAACTAACACAAAAATTAGATGTGTTACGTCCGCTTCTGATTTCTTATTTAACTTAAACCAACCATCAACATCAAAAGATTTTATTATACAAACATATGCATGCGCATATTTAAATATATCAATGGTCCTGCTAATTATTTTATTCGATTTTTAAAAATATTTTGCATCTTTTCAAGAAAAACGATTGATGGAACCCAGATTTTTTCGTTTAAGATCAATTTGAACCATCATTCAATTTTATTTTTTAAAATGTGAATTTTCATTAATAGTGTACAAAATACAAAAAGTACCCATACTTTTATATATATTAATTTAAAAAATAAATTATTTTCGCGGTGTACCGCGGATTAAACTCTATTATATATATATATATATACTTATTTTTGTATCTCAAACATTTATACCAAGTTATGATGCAATGACTGCACTAATACTATGAGCCACTAGATTAAATGTCTTTGTCGCAATATTTCATGATGTGTATATATAAAATTTAGGTATGGATGTTTATAATTATTGCGTGGACGGCGAACAAGAAACAACGGTGCACAACGACAAATGATTCGAGTTATGTATATTCTTGATAACTACTATTAAACAAAACAATATCAATAAGAACTAAGATCTGAGAAATGAGAATCCGAGGAAGATGAGATATATAGGGTAATCAAATTAGATTTGGTAAAAGAAAAAAATAAAAAGAAAGAGAACAAGCTAGAGAATAAGGCAACAAGTATAGGTTTCACATGTTTGTGTCGACAGGCCACACCCCCATAAAAGGCTTGCTTGGCTTTTTTGTCATTGTATGCATCTAATCCACTCCACCAATTTTTTCTCCTTCACTTATTAATTCGATTTTTTAGCTATACACAGTATTTTGAAATTTGAACAATTAAAAATAAAAATGAGCATTCATCCAAATGGGTTATTGTGACTGCCTATAGTCTTGGATGGGAATGTGTAAATTTTAGTTCCTTCAAAGATTGATACTTATTACGTACAGATTGTAGTAATAAACCTATTTACAAATATAATTGCTGATAAATCAAAATTTATGGTTGTTTTAGTCGAATTGTTAATCATGTGATGGTCAAATGGGTTATCATGTGGGTCGAAGGACTAAGCTTCATGTTTCTTGAATTTTGTTATTTTGGGCCTTAAGAGGTCAGGAAAAGAAGCCCAATAATCTAAAACCCATCATTTGTGGACTTTTCCACAACTTATCCAATAACGTGGCACATTTGTGACTTTTCCACCAACTATTTTTCGGGTTAATTAAAAAAGACTTAAGAATCAATCAGTCCTTTATTTCCGTCCTTAATTCTTTTTACTTTCCACATATAGCATGAACCACGACGGTTGGATAAATTCAACGGTCACAATATTGCCACGTGTAAGCTTTGTATCTACATCCTCCAATCAACGGCCAAGTCTTGGTTAAGTTTTAGCCAATTAGAGTCACTCAGCTCATATTAGCCTTTTTGCTCTTTCTTTGCTTCTCTAACAAACCAACTTCAGCGACAAGATAACAAAACGCTTTCACACGATCGGATAAAATGGCGGAGAAGAGCTTTAAGTACATCATCCTCGGCGGCGGCGTCTCTGCCGTGAGTATCTTCCTTCCTCCTTAAGTTTTTTCAGCCATTGCTTTCGATTTTCGAAGAGCTTGATTCGATTTGTGTTGCGAAATGCCACAATTCTCGTAGTTTTTTTGGCTTGGAGTTTGTTATTGTTAATCAGATAGCGATTACGATGATTATAGATTGTGATTCATAGATTTAAACGTCAGATCGGCGGCTCTGCTTCTAGTTTCTAGTATCGTTGAGATGAATTTACAATCGAAACTTGATTTTGAATCAAACAATCGTATGTTGATTGATTGTTTTTTCGACGTAAAACATGGATGTAATCTGGTTTCCTCTGCACAGAGCATCTTAAAAACTTCCGATTCAGTTCTAGTTCTTTTGTTGTTGTTAAGTGTGAGAAAAGTGTATCTCTGCAAAATCACTTGCAGATGGTTAATAGTAAGCATAGTATCATCAGGATCCTCTTTAGTTTATACTAGCTCAGATTAATCGTATAGTCACAGATGTTAATGAAGAAAATTCCAAAGAAATAACTAAATACAGAAGCAAATTCAACTCTTAACCTTTGTTGTATCCTTTTCTCCATTTTTGTGTGTAGGGATACGCAGCTAAGGAGTTTGCCAATCAAGGGGTTCAACCAGGAGAATTGGCTGTTATCTCGAAAGAGGCGGTAAGCTTCCTCTCGATTTGGAAAACTGTGATTATGCAGTGTGTCTTGTAACCTATGATATGATGATCCTTATGTGGACTTGTCTTCTCTAATCCTCACACCTTATTTACTCTATATGGTGGCTTAGGTGGCTCCATATGAACGCCCTGCACTTAGCAAGGGGTATTTGTTTCCTGAAGGTAAGACAATTTTCTACTTTACTTTGCTAACTACAACGTTTAATTTTGATTTGCTGAAACTTGGCTTTGGTTTATGCTTTTTATGATAATCTTTTTTTGTTGCAGGGGCTGCTAGACTTCCAGGTTTCCATTGCTGTGTTGGTAGTGGTGGAGAAAAACTGCTTCCTGAATCCTACAAGCAGAAAGGTAATGAACTGTCTGCAACATCACCAATATCAATGCCCTGCTCATCTGTGTAGTCCCACTGATCTATTATAACATTACATTACTCTCTATACAAGCTTAATTACTTATGTTATTGGAACTAAATCGTGCTATGATTTTTTTGTTATCCATTGTGTTTGTAGGAATTGAGTTGATACTAAGCACAGAAATAGTGAAAGCTGATCTCTCTGCCAAGAGTCTTGTCAGTGCAACTGGGGATGTCTTCAAGTATCAGACGCTCATAATTGCAACTGGTTCTACTGTAAAGACTGATATACTTGCATTTCTCACATCAGAATGCTTCTTATGAATTCTATTACAAGAAGAAAGTAACTCTTTACCTTCCTTTGCAGGTTCTCAGATTGACTGATTTTGGAGTAAAAGGTGCAGACTCTAAGAATATCCTCTATCTGAGAGAGATTGATGATGCCGACAAATTGGTTGAAGCAATTAAAGCTAAGAAAGGTGGAAAGGCTGTAGTTGTTGGCGGAGGTTACATTGGTCTTGAGCTTAGTGCAGTTTTAAGGATCAACAATTTAGATGTCACTATGGTTTTCCCTGAACCTTGGTGCAGTAAGTTGACTAGTATCCTTTTGCTATTCATGTAATATATGACATTGTTACACGTAATGAAAACAAAATGTTGACGCAGTGCCTAGGCTTTTCACCGCCGATATTGCTGCTTTCTATGAGACTTACTATACAAACAAGGGAGTGAAGATCATTAAAGGAACAGTGGCATCTGGGTTCACAGCTCAGCCAAATGGAGAGGTAATCAAAGAAACATTAGCTAATAGAGTGGGCAATCCAATTTAAGTTTTGGTTTGATTTTATAGAAACTAAAGTCTAAAACCAAATTACAATGTTATGTTTAGGTTTGGTTTCGTTTGACGAACTCGATTAATTAGCTTTTCCAAATGGTCTCGTTGCAAATGTCTTACTTGTATTATATAATCCTCCAGGTGAAGGAAGTACAACTCAAGGATGGGAGGACATTGGAAGCCGACATTGTGATAGTTGGGGTTGGTGCAAAACCATTGACATCCTTATTCAAGGGACAGGTCGAGGAAGATAAAGGTGGAATTAAGGTATTTATCTGCTGCCTGTGCGTCTCTTCTTCTTCTTATCCCGTACCATTCTGATTTGGATCTTTTAAATTGACTGCTTAACTGTTTCACACAGACCGATGCATTCTTCAAAACAAGTGTTCCAGATGTTTACGCTGTTGGTGACGTTGCTACTTTCCCTTTGAAAATGTACGGAGACGTGAGAAGGGTCGAGCATGTTGACCATTCCCGCAAATCAGCAGAGCAAGCTGTTAAGGTAAATAATGCTTACAATATGGCTGATATCGCTACACCAAAACCCTATTAATCCATACCATAAAAAATGCAACGCAAACTCTTGAGGCCTAAATCTTATAGATTAACATACAGTTGTATATATCTGATGAAGCGTTTATATATGTGATACATTGTGGCAGGCGATCAAAGCGGCTGAGGGAGGCGCAGCGGTGGAGGAATACGACTATCTTCCATTCTTCTACTCTCGCTCCTTTGATCTCTCATGGCAGTTCTACGGAGACAACGTAGGAGACTCTGTGTTATTTGGAGACAGCAATCCATCAAACCCAAAACCAAGATTTGGAGCATATTGGGTTCAAGGTGGTAAAGTGGTTGGAGCATTCATGGAGGGAGGTAGTGGTGATGAGAACAAAGCCTTGGCTAAAGTCGCCAAAGCTCGACCTTCTGCAGAGAGTCTCGACGAGCTCGTGAAACAAGGAATTTCCTTCGCAGCTAAGATCTGAGTGAAACACAACCACCAAAACAAACTCACGTTTTCTCTTCTATGTTAAAATAAAAACTTGTTTAGCTATAATAAGTTGTGTGTTTGTATTGTCTCTCTAAACTCCATGAGAAGAGTCTACGGCAGAGGAAACCCTGAACCACATTCACATTTTAGATCATGTGTTTGGTTTTCTGTGTTTCAGTATCTGTCTTGGTTTCTTAATGTGAACAACTCCAAAACCACATTTACTGTAATCTCAAATGAAGGGAGTAATTTACAATATGAAAGCAAATGGGCCTTGAAATAGTAATTCGTAGACTCTAATGGGCATTGGACGACCCTTGAAATGTCAATTCGATCTTTAATTGGACATCTCTCATTGTTCCATGTCCTCGGCTCGACTAGGTTTTCTTAGAATTAGTTTTGATATATACACAAACCGAAGAAAACTTGAAAATTTTGAGTTAGAAATTCATAAATTTAACATGATATTAGTCCCTTTTGCTAGTGATAATCAAATTTATTTCCAGTCGTAGAGTGGAATTCAGTTAAATCTACTCATTCTAAATATATTAGTTAGGAATAATGTTATTTATAATGTGGGATTGTGAAAGCAAATATTGATTAATGTGAATGAAAAGATGAAATACTATGAGCGTCAGATTCGCTTTTTGGATTTTCTCTTTTTGTTGGTTAAAGATTGAACAAAAACTTAGCAAAAATTGAACTGCATTTAAGTTATTTTCTTTGTTCGATTTTGTTAGTAATTCTTTTGGTTTAGTTTTAAATAGTATAACTTTGTGGTTCTCTGAAAGAAAACTTGTTTGGACACTTATAAACGCTACGATCAGATTCATAATTTTAAAGTAATGGGAATTACGTTGGGTATGTTCACATGTGATGAGCCAAACTGTTATTAATTAGCATAACGAAAGATGTGATGCAAGATGCATATTCATAAAGTTTGTTGGTGGGGCAAACTCTATTAAGTATGGAGGTCATAGTGTTAGGTCTTCGTCTTAAATTTAAAGTAAACTGGAAATAAATAAGACAGTGAAGCACAACCAAAATTTTCATTTAATATCTCTTATTTTTGTGTGATATGCTTAATTTGTGAGGAGGATGACGAATAAACTGATTTTATGTGTCTACGTTTTCCCCCCTAATAAAAAGACAACAAATATGGTGGGACATTTATGACTTAAAAGAACAATCAACCTAATCCACTATTTAGAATATAAGTTGTAATTTTTTTTTTTATTAGTCGACGAATAGCTGTAATTTGTGTGTGTGTGTGTGTGTATATATGACGTTTTTCAGAATTAACAAGTACTACAAATCTATGATCAGTTCAGTTTCAAGGTTATTAATCGTGTTTAAGAAATTTATCTTCTGAAACGTTTTTATTCAGATCACATCTTTCATCATCATCATTATCCTCTAAGATTTAAATTTCTTGTAACCGATAGACAAAAACAATATTATTTATATAAGATGCGGAAAAGTTTAAGATGCGTGGTGGTATTTAGTTGAATGCCCAAATGTGTAGTAGATACAGTCGTCTGCTAGAGACTTTTGCAGTAGTTGAATAGCAGATTTAGAAACTTTTGAAATGTGCTAGGAAAAATTCATGTGAATCCCTTTTGGTGGAAAGTAAGTTGCATAGCATCCTTCGATATCAGTTAAATAATGCAAGAAATGGAGGCGTATATATTTTACAATTCTCTTGTATATATCTCAAAGTTATAGACATACTAATTAAAGAACACCTTATTTTATATTGTCATGTCTTTCTCATGGTTAAATGAGTAAATCTTTCTGTGGGCCAAATTATAACCAAGTTCACTATTGCATGCATTAATTAATGTGAAATTACTTATAGAATGACACAAATCTTTCATTTCATTACTAAACTAACACCTACTAAAGTAACAAAACTCGTGTACGCTTTTAAAAGTTATGTTAGATTGGTCAGATTATTTTTTGATCAGCCGATTTTATTGACCCTTTCAACGAATTTGTGTTTTTTCAGTTTTGGTAATGTACATTGTTTGCCCAAAAAAAAAGAAAAAGAAAAAAAGAAAAAGGTAATGTACATTGTATTTTTACTCAGCCTGTGTAGACTTATGTAAATTAGTTCCATTAATTTAGAAATCTGCGACTCGCTGCTATTAGTCATCATATGAGGTCGAGAACTATTTAACAAAAAACGAGTGACTCCTCATATTCGTTGACAGATAGTATTAATCTACGACGCTTAATTTATTTGAGTAAATCTCGTGGAGTACTTCAAGGTCTCCTAACAAACAAAATTTTGCAAGCTGTACGTAGTGGAACAATTAGGTAGTCGTCGGACAAATTGTCTATATCCATCGATATACTAATTATCATTTTAAATTATACTATGCACATTTGTCCTCGTGTTCTACATAAATTTCCTTAGGAAAAACAGTTTTATACTTCGGTGGGTGATCGAAATATTTAAAGAGTCATGTTTAACGCAACGTAGCTCATTGAACCTAACATATCCAAGTCTTTTGATTTAGAGATGGTTTATCACCTTTCAAATCCTAAATGGAATTTTAAATATAATATTTCTAGGTATTTTATATGAATCGCTGGAAAAAATACACCACATTAAACAAAACACCACCGTATACAATATACATAAACTATAGGTCTTTGATCTTTGGAGAAAGTGACCGTACGTACGTATACGAGTAGATCAATGTGATTCACATGCAAGCACGCAAAGAGATAGAATCGTTGGTAGTGGTCGTGACTCGTGTGAAGAAGTCAATCACGGGGACCACATGCTTCTTCCGACTACTTTCTACGTTTCTTCGTAAATCGTCGTAACACTTCAACCAAACAATTTTTTTATATATCATTTCTTTTTGTAGGCATCCGTCAATAATCAATATTAATGTAATGATCACTTTAGATACTATAGAAAAACCTAAAAAGAATAGGTTCATGCATGATTCGTGTCGATTACGAATATCTATATTTTAGGAGGATTATTATCAATTCGATTGGATTTAGCAAAATGTTCTGAAATTAATGGTTTTACCGGTTACAATATTAAGTACACCAAACTTTAAACTCTGACAACTCTAGCATTGAAGATTAGTAGTAACTCTGACAAACGTATCATTACTTCACATATGACAACGACGTCTAAACCACAACAGTTTAATTAATTTGTCAGTATAAAATTAGACAAAATTGAAACTAATCGACGACGGATTAGTTCCTACATGCCGATCATGTCAACGTACGTTACATACATTAATCATGGGCTGTATGAAAAAATAAGTTATACTGTAGATATAACTAAACAACCCAAATTTTACTAATTTCTCTTAACACGATTTTAGGTAATGTATTGAAACTCAATTTCTTTCAACTAGATCTACCTTGGAACCAAAGTCAACTTAGCCAACCTCCACGAACAAATCCAACGTACGTGCATTTAGGTCAGGACTAGTTTGACTAATTTAGCGTATGCACATTCGATTAATATTTATTCAAATATACTTTGATTATAACAAATATAAAATATGATAACACAAATTTCGGTAATAGCGCTGTTGGTGGTAAGTTTCATTATTAGGTATCCACTACTTATAACATGACACATGGAGTTGGATTCACGTCATCCATTAGATAATTTGAATGACAAATTGTCCAAAATACAAATTTTAAAAAATTTATGCAAATGTCATTCCATTGTCACAGCTAGAAAGTTCATAGGTCCCTAAATCTAACACTTCAAGCATAAATCCCGAATAAAAACGTTGAAGAATTAATTACTCCAATTATGCTTTTAAAGATGTAGTTTGGTTACGCGCGGTCGATTATTTTTGTTGACGTATTTGTCCCTTTTTGACAATTCTTTCATGACATATATTTAGTCCACATGATGAATACAAATGTTGTGATTTTCCTTTACATTTCATCGAAATCAGATGGTGAAACCAATTATATAACATATGGACTTTGAGTCTTTAACAGCTTAAACTAGGCTTCGTTTTAGATAGGTTTTCGATAGACTTTGACACATTAAAATTTAAAACTATATACATAAATTAGAATAGGTGATTATAATTAGATTATTATTTTGTGTTAGCTAGAATAAGATCGACGAGAAAAAGAAGCTAGAATAAGATCTTATAATATAATGTATAAAGATATATGTGAAATATAGATAAAATATAACTGCATGTGTATGTCGGTATATTCTAAAATTTCGTAATAAAGATCAGTCATTAAAATGAATCATGTGGATGTAATTCTCGTCGTCTCTATTCCGAACATCGCAAGTATTGTTTTCCTTTTGCATAGTGCATTTTTTAAATGTCATATTCCAATAATAATCTATAGTGATACTCGACCACTATTTCCGGTTTGACGCTAGTCATTTCCACACGCGTGATTAACTATTACATGTCGTTGTTAGGTGGTGTCAGATTAACTATGAACAGAAAACAAAAGAAGGAACATAATGAATGAACATAATGAAACTGCAGAAATCTTTTATTATAGGAAACGAATAATCTCTTCTGATTCTATACTAGAATTAAGCCTGACATCGCATGATTTCTGATGCACTTGTATTATGTAACAAGACCCATTTGCAATTGATAAGTCATTTGGAGACCCACTAAACAGAAAAAGTGAATATTCCTTCTTTTTATTGTTCTTTCTCTTTTGACATAGTGAATATTTATACTTAATAAATCAGTAATATTCGATGATCAAATGTTTTAATGTGTGGATTCTAGTGATCCTACTAATAAAAGTGTTAAATTTCTTTTACGACACATGGAATTTATATACTTTTAGTAGTCCGTTCATGACTTAAGCAAAATAATAGTATACAGAAAAATACGGAATGATGATCGTCACTGACACAGTCACAATTATACGGAGTATATAACTTGTTGGTAGATAGAGTGAGCCAGACATGTGTATTTATGAAGCTTTTACGTATAGTGTAGTCATTCAAGTTATTTTCGCATACGTGTTATAGTATTTCATATGCATTAATGAGCTTTCATCTACATTTTTTTTTGTTAAGCTTTTCATCTACATTAATAGTTAAGAGTAAAATATACTGTCTTGTTCTTTCTAGACAAGATATAGGAGACATTGAGACAATATTATAAAGAGGCACATGTTTTTACTTTCATTTGAGGTTTGGGAACTTAATAAAAATGCTCGAGTAAATGACGATCGTCATGTCTCCATCTTTTTTCTTTTCTTACATCATTACAACATTTTGTAACTTGGCTAAGAATTAAAATGCTTGATCCAAATGCCTCCACCACTTACATTAGGCACTTAACCTACGTTGATTTTCTTTATATCAGCTAAATTGAATCAATGAAGTATATATTTTAAAATATGTTTTTTAAACAGCTAAGTACCTAACCTGCAAGATTTATTAGCAGAATAAATCAGTGACATGTATATTAATACTATACTCCAATAATCACAATCAAAAATAAAATCGCAATCTTACCTGTCTATTTAGGAAAACAGAATTAAAAAAGAACTTTGTCAAAATGAGAAAAAGAAACAAAATTAGAAAATAAAGAAGTAATTCGGATATATAAAGAAATGGGCCATTTATTTTCTATATATAAAAAATACATACAGAGATGACACAACACTGATAGCAGAACAAACACTTTTGGATCTTCTTCTTCTTCTTCTCTCTCAATACTCACAAATCCTCCATTTTCTCTGAGTTTAGTTTCTTCTTCAGACACTAAGATTCAAGTCCTCTCTTTGGTCGGAGAAGATGCAGGTAGTCTCGAGCTTCGATTTTCAGTCTTCGCCGTTCTCACACGGCGCCGGAGAGATTCTCATTTCTCCGGTAGACCACCGAGAGTTATCCTCACACGGTGACGCGCTTGAAGGCGCGTGTGATGACTCGACTAGATTGGCGGCGGTGAAAGTACAGAAGGTCTACAGGAGTTATCGTACGCGGCGTAGATTAGCAGACTCTGTCGTTGTCGCCGAAGAGCTCTGGTAATTATTTATAACCTTTTCAACTAAAACACTGTAATTAGATATTTAAATGGAGAGATTATGTTTTAGAGTCATTAACGTGTTAAATTAATGATGGTAAAAAACAAAAGGTGGCAAGCGATGGATTATGCGAGGCTTAATCATAGTACGATTTCGTTTTTCGATTACTCGAGACCTGAAACTGCTGTTTCTAGATGGAACCGTGTTAGCTTGAATGCTTCTAAGGTATGCCTTTTTTTCACAAAAATATCAAAAACATATTTTCACAAAATTTCTAGTTGAACTTTGTGATTTATTTATTTTCCCTAATGAGTCTTCTTTTGATTAAAATTCAGAAAAAAGTATATGTAAATATCTCAAAATATATATTATTGTAAGAAAAAGATCTCCACTTGGTTATTGGTTTTGTAATCTTGTGGTTTGGTTATGGGTTTAGGTGGGGAAGGGTCTGTCTATAGTCGACAAAGCTCAGAAATTGGCCTTTCAGCATTGGATTGAAGCTGTAATTCCTTTCTTCCACAAATTTCAATATTTGTTTGTGTTATATTCTGATTAAATGTAAAAAGAAGACTAATAATATGAAAATTTGAAAATCAGATTGATCCTAGACACCGGTATGGACACAACCTGCATAAATACTATGAAGAATGGTGTAAAGCTGATGCTGGTCAGCCATTCTTTTACTGGTATGCTTAAAATCTTAGGTTCATTTAGTTAGTGTTTTCTTGTAGCTCAAGAATCTTTTTTAGGTGATAATTCTTATCTATAACTTTGTGATATATCCGGGTTTTTTTTTTTTGGCAGGTTGGATGTTGG
>Ga0041059_1002731_pt1 | contig 12863 bp, 10 predicted proteins | sample AraColnosormetaG_FD_56232 | JGI IMG/M metagenome (GOLD analysis project Ga0041059, IMG submission 56232) | Arabidopsis roots microbial communities from North Carolina, USA - Col MF nosort | ecosystem: Host-associated > Plants > Roots > Unclassified | place: USA: North Carolina | collected... | reverse complement strand
CTTTAGTTACTGTGGAATGCTGCATTGGAGGGGGAGGAGGGGGAGGAGGCGGTCGAGGCAAAGCAGGCTTTTTGTCTGAATTAGATATTGGAGGAGGTGACCTCGCCGGTTGTCCAAGATTTGAAGCCACATTATCGGAAGCTCCTAAATGAGGTGAAGTAGCAGCACCAAAAAAATCTACTGAAACAGTTTTTGATGGGTTGGTGGGAGTAGCTGGTGATGCTTGAGGTGACAGTAACAATGAATTTGTTGTTTTAGAAGATGGCTCAGGAGAGGCATGGGATGTAGAAGCAAGGGGAGGTGTTGGAGGCAGTGTAATGAGATTTTTTTCGTTTGGAACTGTTTGAAACGTAGAGCCTGCTAATGACATCCAGGAATTTCCTTGTGACAGAGGCTCTGTTGCTTGAACAACAGAATGCTGCAATTGCTCTGAAGGTTTAGAAGCAGCAGCTGGAAGTGGAGGAGGTGGGGGAGGTGCTCCCGCTTGAGCCAACTGCGGTCTTACAGGATGAGGTGGTGACGGTGTGGGTGGCGAAAACGAGATTGCTTTCCCATCATGTGCTGAAGGACTCTTCGGAAAATTCTCCTCGGCATTTTCTGGAGATTTAGAATCGTCCACAAGAGGTTTAACTGTTGCAGAATGATGCACAAGCTTGAGAGAAGGGGACTCTTGATGTAACAACTTTGTTGCATCCTCGCTGGCGTTTTGTTCCTGATTATTTATCTGAAGGACAGAATGTACATCTTCTGCTATAAACTTCTTGACTGAATCAGTAGGAGGCTTTTCTGGTGTGTCGATTGTTTCAACCTCGGACATTGAAGACAATTTGAACTTTGCACTATTTTCAATTGCTGCATGCTTCATAATATCATGGATACTTTTAGGGCTTAACCCTTGTAGTCTTGGGCTTGAATTACCATCTAGTCCTTCTTGGACAGCATTTGCAATGGCTAACTGCTGAAACATATTGCGTGTGGCATCTGTCTGATCAACCCAATCAACTTGATTGAAGAACTCATGAACTTTGGAAAAAACTTCTATTGGAAGACCATCTTTCTCTTCCAAGGAAGAAAAATTCATCAAGTCAACAGAAGAGGCAGCATCCATATCTGAGAAGAGAAGCTTCACACAGAAAGTACTCTTTGTGAGTACTAAGTTACAATGGAGTAGCTATATGTACCATGTAAAGAGAATATGAGCTCCATGAGTACATACCTCAACTCTGAACCCCTTTGGGAATTCTTTTATATGCCATAATGTGTCGACTTCATCACGGTTAAGCATCAAAATGTTTGATCTAATAAAAGCAGTGTTAAAAACCACTCGAAACATCATGACCTCTCTTTCCATGTCATCGTTCAAACTAAGGCACTCGATCACGATATCACCTTGCACATGACAATTAATGTCAATCTTGACTAGTTCACATTCTGCCTGCAAAACACAAAGAGTTGAGTAAACAACATCGAAAAGCCATTAAATCATATTGCAAACAAGGAAAAAGAAAGCTAAGAAGCACAAGAAACAGAAAACCAACAGGGCTAATCAGTGATCAAATATATTTCTTTTTCTAAGACCTTCAGATGCAATGTAACACAGGCTGAGTCAGAGGTCATAATTATAAGAACGCTATGAATATTCTGAGAAATACCTGCTTGTAGACCCTCAGGTGTTTCCCTTTCTTGGGAGTAGTGTACAAAAGCTTAGGCTTTTTATCATCAACAAAAAAGGGATCCTGACCATATATTCGAAACATAGGGCGAAAGCCTCCTTGTCCACTAACATCAGGAATAAATCTCAAAATAACACAATCCATGGTGAGAGCCCTATCCAATGGAGGCCATTCAGAGACCAAATTCCTTCTTGACACGTACTGTAGATAACGAAGCTGAGAAGGAATTGGGTTCAAGGGCGAGAACAAACGCAGAAGCTCACGCGGAGCCTGCTTGTAGATCATGTCCAAAGTCTTAGACTCACCACTATACTGCTTCCTGTATATAAGGAGGGCAGCTAGCATAAAAGCTAAAACAGGCCAAGCCCCACTTTCACAATGCATTAGTAACAAGTTATTTGGCCCAAGCGAGAGCCAACTTTCACTTGACCGGAGAAAATGATGCATCACTTCCACAGGTAACAATGAGCAGCCTTCGTAGTGCCGAGGATAATCCATTATAGTCAAGCCATGTTCAGATAAGACATCAGCCATCACACTTCGAGTACCCACTTCACGGAAATTAAACACAAGAGAAGATGCTTCAGGGAAATGCTCTTGTAGTTGATTGACTACTCCTGCCATATAAACTTTGTAGTTTTCTTCTTCCCATGAATCGGTAGAGAAGCAGCAATCGAACACTGCAACACACACAGAAGAAACTTTTTTCAGTTCAATGTGTTTTTTGCCAATCATGATAAAATGAAATTTCATATCTTGATTTGTAAAACTCCCAAATTTCAGACAAATTAGCGTAAAAAGTCCCAACTTTTCAGACACTCAATCCCAGAAGACCGAACAAGTACAATGAGCTAAGGAAAAATAGATAAATGAAGCAGAGAATTGGGAGAGAAACAGACCGAAAACTCTGTCGCATATCTCGAGCAAACCATCTGGAGGCTTGCGGTAGAACAATTTGCGAAACAATGCCATTTTATCAAAGTCTTAAAACCTCTCTTCGAATTTCAAAAATCGACAACTTTTGAGTTTTCGTTTGATTACAGAATTTGTAGCGAAAGATGCTCCTTTTTGGTATGAATCTGTTAAGGTGATGTTGATTGATCTTCGAACAGAGGAAAAGGTCAGCTGGCGCGTTGTATGACGTGGATCCCACGATCAGCCGCCAACTCTCTACCCGACCTGACACGTGTCTTCTCATCTACGGACGAACCGGCATTTATCTCTCGGCCCATTTAATTCCTCTTAATGGGCTTTTCCTTTTCGGCGCACAAGTTGTGATATCTCGACTCTGTTTTGCTAGCATTGTTTCTTCATTCTCTCTAATTGCAAGTTTCAGTCTTTGAATCCGATGAAACTCAGATAGCTATTGGAGCTCTGTTTTAGCATAAGATTGCTTAAAATAGTGAGTGGCTATTTTTATCCAGAAAATGAGCTATGAATCTGATGAGTTGGTTTAAACTACATTGATGGCTCTTGTTTTTATTTTCTCTTATTTGCGGACATTAAGGCGCCAGTTTAGGGGCTAATCAGAGGAATGAATGATTCTCAATTTCCAAGGTATCTGTGACAGAGTCAAAAAAGTGTGAAAACCCCTAAAAAAGTGAATTTTTACATTAATAACCAAAACACTACTGAAATGAGAAACCACAACAACCACCCACTCCTCCACTCACCAAATCCATTGACAACTTTGGGATTTGGAAAAATTCACAAAAGGTCTGAGACAGATTCCATTTATCATATTTTTCTTATAACTCACTAGCGAAATACTTTACCTAATTATAATCTCCACATATCCCTTTTTTTGACTTTCAACGACTCTCTCTTCTCTTCCCACTTTCTCCAGTGTCCATATACGATACAACCAAAAACTCAACTCTCAACTCCGGAACTCCCCCAAACTATTCAACTCTTATCTTCTTCTTCTGAAATTTCATAGCTTTCTGACTAAAAGTTCTGATTTTTTTTGAAGCTGTGCACGTGAAAGGGATTTCAATGTATTCTAAACTATCATCACCTCTATGCCCCGTGATTCCATTATGTCTTTTCTTCTTTTCACACAGTCTGTCTTCTTTCTGAGCTTTCCCATCCAACTTTCTCCAGTCCCAGACACCACCAAGTTATGAGGTTGTCTCTATGGGGATCTCTCCTGTTCTTCTCCTTCTTCGTCAAGCATCTGACGAGCCTAGATCCCAACACCGACGCTTATCATCTCTCTAGCTTCTTCTCCGCAATGAGATTACCCAATTCTCCCCAAGCTCATACGTTTTCTTCCTTGTGTTCATGGCCAGGAGTGGTCGTCTGTGACTCTAGTGAGAATGTGTTGCATATTTCGGCTTCTGGGTTGGACCTGTCTGGTTCGATCCCCGACAACACTATTGGCAAAATGAGTAAGCTCCAAACTTTAGATCTCAGTGGAAACAAGATTACGTCTCTCCCCTCGGATTTGTGGAGTCTCAGCTTGCTTGAGAGTCTCAATCTCTCCTCCAACCGGATTTCTGAGCCTCTTCCCAGCAACATCGGCAATTTCATGTCGCTTCACACCCTTGATCTTTCTTTCAACAGCATCTCTGGCAAAATCCCTGCCGCAATAAGCAACCTTGTCAATCTAACAACTCTCAAGCTCCACAACAATGACTTTCAGTTTGGCGTCCCTCCAGAACTTGTCCATTGCCGATCTCTACTCTCCATCGACCTCTCATCCAACCGCCTCAACGAGTCTCTGCCTGTCGGTTTTGGTTCAGCTTTCCCACTACTAAAAAGCTTGAACCTTTCACGAAATCTGTTTCAGGGTTCATTGATAGGAGTCTTGCATGAAAACGTGGAAACAGTTGATCTCAGTGAAAACCGATTTGATGGGCATATCTTGCAGTTAATACCCGGCCACAAACACAACTGGTCTAGTCTGATTCATCTTGACTTGTCCGATAATAGCTTTGTCGGCCATATATTCAATGGTTTGAGTTCAGCTCACAAGCTGGGACACCTTAACCTCGCGTGCAATCGATTCAGGGCACAAGAGTTCCCAGAAATCGGCAAGCTTTCTGCGCTACATTATCTGAATCTATCAAGGACCAATCTCACTAATATCATTCCGCGTGAAATCTCGCGGCTGAGTCATCTGAAGGTTCTTGATCTCTCCTCCAATAATCTCACTGGCCACGTGCCTATGCTGAGCGTCAAGAACATTGAAGTACTTGATCTCTCGTTGAATAAGCTAGACGGAGATATCCCAAGGCCGCTTTTGGAGAAACTCGCCATGATGCAAAGGTTTAACTTCTCTTTCAACAATCTAACCTTTTGCAACCCCAACTTCTCCCAAGAAACAATCCAGAGATCCTTCATTAATATTAGAAACAACTGCCCCTTCGCTGCAAAGCCAATTATTACAAAAGGAAAGAAAGTCAACAAGAAGAATACAGGGCTTAAGATTGGTTTGGGGTTAGCAATCTCCATGGCGTTCTTACTTATAGGACTACTGCTCATACTTGTAGCCTTGAGAGTTAGAAGAAAATCAAGAACTTGGGCAACAAAGCTAGCCATAAACAACACAGAACCCAACTCCCCAGACCAACACGACTCAACCACTGATATCAAGCAAGCAACGCAAATCCCTGTGGTAATGATCGACAAGCCATTAATGAAAATGACGCTTGCAGACCTAAAGGCTGCGACTTTCAACTTCGACAGAGGCACAATGTTGTGGGAAGGCAAGTCTGGTCCTACTTACGGAGCAGTCTTACCCGGTGGATTCAGAGCAGCTCTAAAAGTTATCCCAAGTGGAACCACATTGACTGATACTGAAGTCTCGATTGCATTTGAACGTCTCGCTAGGATCAATCACCCAAATCTTTTCCCGCTCTGTGGATACTGTATAGCGACAGAGCAAAGAATTGCAATCTACGAGGACTTAGACATGGTTAATTTGCAAAGTCTACTCCATAACAACGGAGATGATTCTGCACCTTGGAGACTTCGGCATAAGATAGCTTTGGGGACAGCGAGGGCATTAGCTTTCCTTCACCATGGCTGCATTCCTCCAATGGTCCACGGAGAAGTGAAGGCTGCAACAATCTTGTTAGACTCTAGCCAGGAGCCACGCTTAGCAGACTTTGGTTTAGTTAAACTCTTGGACGAGCAATTTCCCGGTTCCGAAAGTTTAGACGGGTACACACCACCGGAACAGGAGCGAAATGCTTCTCCGACATTAGAATCCGATGTGTATAGCTTTGGAGTTGTTTTGCTTGAGCTCGTGAGTGGGAAGAAGCCGGAGGGTGACTTGGTGAATTGGGTGAGAGGGTTGGTGAGGCAGGGACAAGGATTGAGAGCCATTGATCCGACGATGCAAGAGACAGTTCCGGAGGATGAAATCGCGGAGGCGGTGAAGATAGGGTACTTGTGTACCGCCGATCTGCCATGGAAGCGACCTACGATGCAGCAGGTGGTTGGACTTCTCAAAGACATTTCTCCCAACTACTAGTGGGCTAGTTATGGGCCTCATAATGGGCTTATCACACTTAACATGAATATTAACATGGCTCTTAAGTTTGTATGTTTATTGTTGTTGATTAGAAGAAATGGAAAAACATGAAAAGAGCCGTTTATATTTAAGCAACTACAAGTACAACAACACCTTGGCTTTTATTGAGAAGAAGAGTTTTGCATAATTTGAGAATCAAAGGCAGAGAGAGGAAGAATAGGATTAGAAGAGGTCAATGTCCAAGTCCGTAGAATTCACAAGCACTCCATCATCTTCCCACTTTATATCTTTGGCATTCGGATCTTTTTCGATTATGCTCAACGGTGCATCCAGTGGTGGAGGACTCTGTATGCAATCACTCTATTATATCAGCCAACAACAAACACGGAAAAGGCTGATTGATATAAAAATAACGATTATTAGTCCTACCATGCCTCGTATGAGAGGCCAATTGATCCCGCGAAAGAAAGCATGCTGCTTTATCTCATTTGCCCCACCTTTGGATCCTAACCGACTGCTCGGATCTCTATTTAACAACGTGTTGATCAACTGTCTACCTACAAGACTCACCTGCACAAACACATATGGTTAGATTAGTATTTTTTTTACTTTGGGAAAGACACACAGGTTGTTGTTACAAGGTAGCTCACAGGGATACTGCTGGGGAAAGTGAGATCTTTGTGCAAGATGTTGGCAAATGTCTTTTGCCTATTCTTACCCCTGAAAGGTGTGCGACCATAAAGCATCTCATACAACAAGATACCTACAACAAACACACATAAAAGGAGATGAGCATATTAATAACAGTTTGTGATCAAAATAAGGTAAAGATAGTGGCAGATTATACCCAGTGCCCACCAATCAATAGCACTTGTATGACCAGCACCCGTGATTATCTCCTGAAATAATTAAGTAAACCATGAATAAACTGAAACACAATGAGATGCAGCTGTAATTGAAGATTGCAAGAGATAAAACGTTAAATGCATCACTATACAGGCGCAATGTATTCTTCAGTTCCTACGAACGAGTTTGACTGGGTACTTGGTTCTGCAACAAATGTGGGTAGTGGTTGACTTTTGGATCTCCTTCGTTTGCTAGGTGCAGCTGGAATAATAAGCTGCAAACCATACTTCTCTTAATTATCATATTTCTTTATATGCCAATAGAAAATGGTAGAGTTGAACAAAAAAGTACCTGGGGTGTGCAGGTCGTCATGAATGATAAATCAAAGTCAGCCAATACTATGTGTCCATCCTTCTTGAGCAGTATATTCTCAGGCTTCAGGTCTCGATATACAATTCCTGTTTATGGAAAATATATACAGATCTTTAACCGAAACAACAGCTAAAAAATTATTGGAAGAAGAGACTACTCAAGGCATGTGGCAATGTATAAATAAGCAATGTTTAGATCAACAGAGACAATGATTATTATTACCTAAGCAGTGAAGATATTCTAAGCCGATAACAACCTCTGCTGCATAGAACCTGATGACAGAGATTGATCAGATTAACTCATAACTGCAGATATAATAATGACAATGGGATTTATTGCCTTCATCAGTTATCCGAGTAACCGCTAACTGAATGCTTGCTAGAAGGTGATATGTTTTCTTGCTAACATAGTGCCCCTATTTAGTTAAAACATCACCAGGAGATCTTCTGTTACACATTATACGTTTAGATTGAGGAAAAGAGGGAACCTTGCAGAGTCTTCTGTCAATATTTTCATAGGTTGTCTGTCAAGTAGTGCAAACAACTCTCCACCTGGGCAGAAGTCTGTAATCAAACAGACGTGCGTAGAGGTCTGCGGAAGAAAAAGAAGAGCAATTGAGCAATGAAACGGGCAAACCGACATGATGCAAGCAAAACAGAAAAACATCTACCTGAAAAGAAGCGTAGAGAGTAGGAAGGAATGGATGATCCAGAAGGGAAATGATTTCCCTTTCGATGCACGCTCGGTGAGCCTGCATAAAGCTGCATGTTGTCAACGAAAGAAATAATATAAATGTTGAATTTTTCAGCTTTCCTTATTAAAAGGAAACTCATTCTCCATCATATACCTTGTTACGATTCAACATCATTGTTTTCTCCATTGCTTTCATGGCATATAGTTCACCCGTGCCCTTCAGCTCAACCAAATGGACACTTTTTCCAACCAAAAAACGCCATATAAGTATACACGAAGTACAAGGCGATTCATGGACAGATGAATTTATTGCTATGGACACATGCAATGTTGTACCTGCCAGTATCACCAGAGCCCAACGGTTTTATTGGTTTGAAATGATGTAGTCCCACTGTTTCTCCACTCGCTTGGATCTACAAAGGAGACTGTCAGAATAAGAACAGGATGAATGAGAAACCAAGTAAAAAGTAACATGGTTCGATGCATGCCTTTTTTATTGCTTTCCAGGACGTACTCTCCTTATTGTGAGGCAGAGGATAGACAGGCTTCGAGTGTGCAGCCCACAGGTCTTCGGGCCGCTAAAATACATTGCAATTCGATTGCATTTATACTTTTCCATCTTTGTTAAGTAATAATGAACTAGTACACCTTACCGTATTAGCATCTGGAAGCTCTCTGACAGCTTCATCTACATTTGTTGCCGTAGCTTTCACCTAAAATTGTGACCAATGTCATAGTCTCCTTTGATAGGAAAGAGATGTTCAAAAAACTCAGTAGGATATGAACCACATACCAATTTCGAACTCTGCATCTCTGTTCTCTCAGACAAACGATTTTGGAGGGGCTCTACATGATCACTTCCATCAAGCTGCACACCGATGAAGTATTGAAGCTCTCCCTAATAGATGAATAAAGTCATGTAATCAGCAACAATGCACGGTTTTCTTCAAGAATCGGAATCCAGATATAACAATAATCTCACGAAGACCTTCTGATCACGCATAGGTTGCAAGTGGAATAAGTTCCAGAATTTCTTTCCTGCAATGGTTTAGAGTTTTAATGACACAACCACATAGAAACTTTTCAGTATGATCGTTTTAAAATGTTCAGTATCTGATAACTACCGCTTTTAGTGTAGTTTATCAACTGCACAGTAATCTCCCTCTGATCTCTAATTGCGTCTCTTATCTTCTGGACAGTCGCTTGATCTGTCTCTGGCCCCTGAAGAAACCTGAAGCCAACCACTTTGCACATATCCATATCACGAAACAACAAAAACGCAGCCGGAGAAGACTGCATAACTTAAAAGGCATGATAAATCTCATGAGTAGAAGATACAAAAAGAAGAATTTTCACATACCGACAATTTCTCCCCAATATTTCCTCGCGTGAATACTCTGTCAATTCAAGAAAGCTGTCTGATGCAAAGATCTGCAAATAAAACGATTTCCATTATCAATTCAAGATTATATGCTTACAAACATAGTAGAACACTTGAGTAAGAACAATCAATATATGAAATATACTCTACAATTGATACATTAAGGTTCGAGAAAAAAACGTTCATCTCAATTTTAGACAGAAAAAACATACAATGGGATTATCAGGGAGACGAGGATCACTGATGACGAAATTCTTCTCTATGCGCTCAAGAGTGGTAGCTAGATCAATCCCTTGGCGTATATCCCTTTCTCTATCCGATAGGTCCCAACTGTCCCTCTGCCCTATTACTTCTGTGCTCAACATCAATTCTTCGGGTTCCATACGTAAAAGATCTTCATGCCTGTTATTCGAGCTTTTGAGCTTTGACCTGCACATTACACGAAGCTAGATCAGAAATCCTTGAGTGTATATGTATACATATATATACACAGCTTCAGAATTCACTACCCAATCCATGTCAGAGGATACATTCTAAGGCCCAGCACAAAGTTACAAAAGTACACGAGAAATAAGAAACAGAACAATAGTAGGAGATTGCAACTGCATCTTCGTATTCGAATGGAAATTATCTATGAGTTAAATATTGACTAACACAACAACTAGATTGAGATTGTGTAGTATATATTTTACCACTATTTGGCAATGATAATAGCAAGTTGTTTCTGCAAAACTTTGGCACTGCCATCACACTTTTTGGGCAATATATATGCCTTATTTTATGTTCAGGAAGACTACTGTAATCTGGTGGTTAGTGGTTACGAAGACTCACCCCGTTGGAGTAGAAACACGTCCAGGTGTCCTGAAAGACTTTGAAGCCTCATCTGACTGTCTTGTTTGTCTACCAGGTGTAGGTGTAGTAGAACTATCAGGCTTTACCATAGTGTCATTGCTCACGGATTCCTGAACTTGAGACTTACGATGTCTTATAGTTTGCACAACCTCTGTGATGGAATCCAAAGCTTTCTCCTTCTGGCGAGCTGATATCATCATCAAAACCATTACATGTTAAAGATTGTGGATCAGCACTCTTTGCTAAATTATATCATTGTTTTTGGCTAAAAAAAACTTGTTGAATTAACGAAGAGATGCAAAAAAACAGATACCATCATATCGAATCAAGGATTTGGAGAGTCCATTAGGCCTCAATGCTTTATCATTTACCCCTTCTGTGTATTTGCTAACTTCAACCTGCATCCTGCAGATGGAAATGTGAAAATGATTGATCGAGGGACAGTCGATTAATTAGGGAAAAACAGGGAGGAATTAAGGGACGTACCCAATGAACTTGATGGTATTGCCCTGGTCGTCCTTGATAGGAGTGACTGTGAGAAGATTCCAGAAGGGAGTTCCGTCCTTTTTGTAGTTTAACAGCCTTCCACAGTAACTTTTTCCATTCTTGACACAATCTCTGATTTTGGCAACCTCATTCTTGTCGGTGTCTGGCCCTTGCAGAAACCGGCTGGCGTTTTACCCACAAAGATTAAGAGCATTTCAGAGTAAGTTGGCATGGGTTTCAAAAGCAATATTATTCTAACTAATAACTGGGAATGAAACTAGAAGCAAGATACGAGATGAGCAGTACCAGTTTCTTCCAACAATTTCCTTGGAAGAATAACCAGTCATGGTAAAGAATCCACTGCTGGCATAGACTATGGGACAGTGAGGCTGTGTAGCGTCAGAGACAACAAAAGTCTGCTGCAACGTGGATAGAGCAGTTTTGAGCTCCTGGGATACTCTAGGGAAGGCCCCTGATTCAGAAGATGTAGATTCTTCGGATGACCTCCTAGACATGTTCTTGCTTCGTTCCACTTCACTGGACAGCTTGAAACTAATGCCATCGTCTCCCGAATCCGGCTTAACAGCTGACAATCCCCATTCAGCGGTTCTTTCTGTAATCTTAGCGGAATCTTGAAACTCCATCCACTTACTACTACTACCTTTGTTGTTGCCATCAAGAGGAGGCTTTGAAGAAGAAGAAGTTGATCCATGTGTCTCTTTTCCACTCGAAGGGTTGAAAATCTCAAGAGATCTACGTTCACTTAATGACTCCGCATCATTCAAAGGAGATGGAGGGGCTCTTGGCCTCTCCATAACGTTTCTTTATTCTCTTTCTTATGGCGAAACAGAGTAATGAATAGTCTGCAAATCAAAACCAGACACCACATAGACAAGTTAGATAGAAAGAAGAGGCAGACACAACTGTAGGTTCGAGAAACAAAGTAATAAATGCCATTAAAAGTCTTTAGAAGCAAATCAACAAAACACGTTAAAGAAGGTGAAGTAGATAAAATAAATGAAAAATATATATATACCAACCAGAGTAGCTTTATCAGCTGCAACTCATGGAAATATAGTACACAGTCTTTAAAAGGAGCAAAGACGATGAGAAAGATAGAGAGATAGACCAATTAAAAAACACAACTGTACTGTTTCCAAAACCCAGTTATATTATTATTTGAGTTATTTTAAAAAGACAATCATGTTTCTGAGGCTGCAAATGAGCGATGCGGAAGCCTGGGAGGATAGACATCGCTATCAATAATCAAACTCACATGGACCCTTTTTCACCCTCAAGGTCAAGGACCACACAACTCTGTTTCCTCTTAATACGTGCACTCTTGTTCATCATTCCCTCTTCTTTCACAAATTTTCTTCATAATCAAACGAATTTATTACACCCCTCACATCAATTTTTCCAGTACAATAATTCAGACATGTTTCAATGTAAAATGAATAAACAATAAATAGATAAAACCCAGTAAACTTACGATTGTAGTAGAACAGAACATGCGCCATGATTTGATTAGACGAAAAATGAACACGTTTAAGAAAATGACTGTGGCTTCTTCTCTCCCAGATGCTTTCGCAGACGACGAATCCACAATTTGTTTCTTCTTTCACTGTCTGTTTCAAATAATGTCGATGAAATTAAAGAGAAGGGACCCCTAAAAACTTGTTAGGCCTTATTATTTTCCCGCTAAAAGCCCATTAAGTCCTAGTGGGTCTTCTCTAATGGGCCTTATTAGTTAAGATTAAGAAGTAAGGAAAGTGAGGGAGAGGCGAGGGAAAACTGAATCCAACTGAAGCAAGCAGCAATGGAGGAAAAAAGCAGCGGCGGCGGCGTTAGGCTTCACGTCGGCGGATTAGGAGAAAGCGTCGGGAGAGATGATCTTCTCAAGATATTCTCTCCGATGGGTACCGTCGATGCCGTCGAATTCGTCAGGACCAAAGGTCGTTCCTTTGCCTACATCGATTTCTCTCCATCTTCCACCAATTCACTCACCAAGCTCTTCTCTACAGTGAGTGAATTCGATCTCTCTCTCTCTCTCTCTCTCTCTCTCTCTCTCTCTCTCTCT
>Ga0041059_1002730_pt1 | contig 12864 bp, 12 predicted proteins | sample AraColnosormetaG_FD_56232 | JGI IMG/M metagenome (GOLD analysis project Ga0041059, IMG submission 56232) | Arabidopsis roots microbial communities from North Carolina, USA - Col MF nosort | ecosystem: Host-associated > Plants > Roots > Unclassified | place: USA: North Carolina | collected... | reverse complement strand
AATACGAAAATACCCTCTGATAAACTTATTTATACACTCGACGTTTCGTTTTTTTTTCCAGTTTTCTGAAAAGTAAATTATTTGAAATCCCGCTCTGAATTTTTACAATGGCGCCAAAGAGAGCATCGCCGATGCAGTCTTCTCTGTACTCTATCGGTAAGAACTCGGAAAGCCCTTGATTTTATTCAGAATACTCCGATCAATCAAATGAATCTTCGTGTGTTTTGATTCGATTTCTCCAGGTGATTACGAGGTTGCAGTGGATGGTAAGAATTTCACCTGTGAATCTGGACCCAAAAGCATTCAAATTAAATTTCCCAGAAACTACAGAGTAAAAATCTCAGGTTCGTCTAGAATTTGGATTCTTGCGGTTTTGTTTTTTTTCCACTCTAATTTGATTGTTAGTCATTTTGGGCTCTATGATTTGATTATCTAATTCAATTTCATCTATTGATGTTATGCGGCTACTAGCAAAATGTGTAACAAACGTTCAAGTTGTCAACTTTTCTGCATAATATCTTACTTAGTTTCTTGTTTGGTTTTGTTTAGAGAAGGATAAAATCGTTTCTGATTATCCGAAAGAAGACATGTTTCTTCTTCTTAATCCTCGGGATGAAGATGATTTTACCAAATCTCATCTCCAAGTAAGTGGAATCTTACCAAAGCACTTAAAAATTGGTTTCTTTTGAGAAAAAGGCATTACTTTAGGGAATCTATTGCTCATAAGTACTATTAACTTAACTCATTCAGGAAGTTTTGAAGTTATATAGCAAAGAGTTACCTGACATGAGATATGCTTCAAACACTGGGAAGCAATCTGCATTTCTTGAGAGATGTGTCTCTAAAGGGTAAAAATCGTCTCTTTATCATAACCTTTCTTTATGTTTCAAGCTGGACTTTTAAGTATAGAGACTTCTTTTGGCCGTTTGTCACTAATAAAAACATTGAGAACGGAACCCATTTTTGATATGAATGGAAGAGTTATCTAATGCTGTATTTATTTGAATTGCATTATCTTGCAGAAAGTATTGTTCATTGGTTTTGAAGTCCACGCTTGGTGGAGACTCAGATGAGGTAATTAATAAGCTTTGGTTTAGTAAGTTCTTGATCAAAAGCAGCCTAGGCCTTGGAAGAATCTTGAAGAGACGTATTATTCTAACCAGCATGCTGTTTTGTTCCAATAGGAAGAATCTGTTTTATTCAATCTGCCAATGAATCGTATTTTAGATTGTCTGCTTTACCACATCTGAATTGATTATTTGGCGTGTGCTTTTGTAGATCTTAGCTGCAATCACTTATCAAATAGTCCCTGCTGATACACAGTATGCTGAGATACCTCTTGCTGCTGTAACATATACACACCAGAAAAAGGTTCGTTTTGCTCTGACTCTTTTGACACTTACTGTTGTAATAGCTTTTTTTGTGCAACGCTTTTACTAAAGGTCTTGTGTTTAATAGTTCATGTCTATAAGTTTATGTATTAGATATTGCATACTTGGTTTTAAGTGCTTCTTAGAACTGTAAACTTTTTCTTTCTGCAACTGGTTTTACTAAAAATAGCGTGCTAGAAACCTCATCAAAAACTAAATAGATGAGTTTCTTTTAATACATTTTCAGGGATTTGGTAAGCTCGTCTATGAAGAATTAATGAAGAGGCTTCATAGTGTTGGCATTCGAACTATATATTGTTGGGCAGACAAAGAATCTGAAGGATTCTGGCTTAAACAGGTGATATTATCACTTTATCACTATGTTTATGGTTGTTGGTGTTTTATCTTTATTAGTTTGTTGGATTCAAACTAAACTATCTTTTTTAAGTGCTTTGACTGTTTGGTTTCTTATATTACTTTACGAATTTTCAGGGGTTTATAAAATTAGCAGAGGTAGACCACAAAGGAAAAGCAAAGGGGTTGCACATTAAGTCTAATATTCGAAAAGCCTTGTGTTTTCCTGGCGGTTCAACTCTCATGCTTTCTCATCTGAACAAGGAATTTATTTCAAACCTTGAGATTTCCTCTTCATGGAAATATCAGTGTGAGGGATCTCCACTCTCGGCAAGAAATAATAGCACAGGTCCTGTGACTGGAGATTCAGTTAAACTGAGAGAGAGCTTTGGTGAAAGCGTATATCTTGACTGTAAGTTTAAAACTATTTCTTTCGTCAAATAGCCTAAGAGAATGTCTCTGAAGAAGATACCACATCATGAAGCATTTGAATATGTCTCTGAAGTTTCTGTTATAATGTGCCGTACACAGGTATCTCTGGTATCAGAAGTCCAATGGACTCGATCACAGGAAAGGAAAACAACAACGTGATCTCTGATCAAGCTACCACAGCTGACAGTGAGACCAAATGTTCAACACCAGGCTTAAAGAGATCTTGGGAAGCTTCATTGTCCTCTCTACAATCTAAAAGGATTCGGGCAAACAACAATAATAACTCTGAGATAGCAAAAACAGATTTGGCTCAGAGCTCTGCAAAGCAATCGAAAGATGGTAATTCCTCCCAAGTAGATATAACCAAGGATTCCCTGCCCACAATCTGCAAAAGAAACGACGTTGAACAATGTAGAATGGCAACTGGGATAGACATGGAAGCTCGTCCAAATGGACAACACTATAGAATCTTGTTGATGGACATTTGTGATGAAAACAAGAGAGCTTGGTTAACAGAGGTATATAAATCTTTCTGAGTTATTTGTTCCTTAAATGGGTTTTGTATCCACCTTACGTTGTCTTCTGATTTCTATGCAGGTAATAAGAAAACTTGGTGGTACTGTGACCTTGGATGGCACAACGAGCACGCATATTGTCACCGGAAAAGTCAGGAAAACTCTGAATCTCTGCACTGCTCTTTGCTCTGGGTTAGTCTCAAATATACAGGCATCATATTAGCCATTGTGAACTTATGCGTAAAATCATAGGAATGACGCGGTTTATGGTCCATCATACTTGCTTGCAGGGCGTGGATAGTATCACCAAGTTGGTTAAAAGAAAGTGTCCGAGAAGGAAGATTTGCTAGTAAGATGAGATATAATTATCTATCTCTGATGGGTACTTACTAATGAATTATAATGCTGACACTATTTTTGTTTAATAGATGAAGCTTCACACATACTGCATGACGAAGACTACCAGTTGAAATATGATACTGATCTAAAAAGCACAGTTCTTAGAGCAAAAGCTAGACCAAACTCGTTGCTAAAAGGATATGACATATGCGTTGGACCTAACATTGAACTGCCTATCAAAACTTCATCTGCTATCATCAAATCTGCTGGTGGAAATGTAAGTATTAGTTAACAACTTGTTTCAAGTGTTTCACATTTGAATCCAAAACATTGTAATATTCATGTGTTATCTGCAGGTGATAAGTGGAGTGAATAAGGTAAAGGAGGCGTCAAAAGCGATATACATAGGGTGCGAAGAAGACACAGTAGGGGCATTATTTGCAGCAAAGAAAGGAATTTGGACATTCAGCAGCGAATGGTTCATGAACTGTGTCATGAAGCAACAACTTGATCTTCAAGTTCCTCAGTTTGTTGAGTCCTTATGATGATGACTCGAACTCGAAACCTCCTATGATCTTTAGCTTGGAAAATCTCACTTATTATCTTTTTATGTTTAGAGACATTGTCGGAAGTTGAATGGATAGGCTAAGAAGCAAACTCAAGTCGCCGGTCTATTTATGTATAAAAATAAAAATGTGTTACTTGAAGGTTGGTTTAAGTTACATTTAAAAGTTTGAGATAATTTTGAAATATGAAAGGAAACTGAGGGTTAAATCGCAAAAAGGTAAAGAACTGAGGGATATTTTCGCAAACATTTAGAACAATGAATGAATAAGCGTAGGAGTTTCAAACTCAGCCCAATACACATCTCAGTAATGGGCCGACTAAAACTCAGCCCAATACACATCTTTACCCTCACCAGGGCAAAGCTAAAACATTTCGGATTGCTCTCTCGCTTGCACATGGATCCGTTCGTGTTTCGTGCCATTTCCACCATTATCGCTCCTTAAAAACCTTTTTCCAGCTAATTCTCTTTGTTAATCGTAGCTTTTTTGCTTCATCTGTCTCTTTCTGCTTTTGAGCTAGAATTTGTTGGGATCTGTGTTAGAGATTACAATTCTAATGTTCTAAATCGCAAAATGGATTCCCAAATGTTTTTTGAAATCGACAACACTTGAATCAGAAAGAAATCAATTCTAATGTTCTAAATAACATTGTTTTTTTGAAATCACCAAATGTTTGTTGTCATCTCTAGAGTTTGTTGATTTCAAAAAACCAATCTCGGGGGTTGATGCAGAAATGAAGATAGTAAGGTACTTGTTACAGAATTCAGCAATCCTCAAGAAACTCACTATACGTTTGGTGAAAAGATCGTGGAAAGCAGAGTGTTTTCTCGAAGATCTCTGCTGCATACAAAGAGGCTCTAGTGAGTGTGAAGTCGTCGTCCTTGATTGGTAAAGAGAGACTAGAGAGTACAAGTTTCATGATGTCTTGTGTAGTGAATGAATCTGCGTAGTAGTAGTAGTTTCATGGTTGATTTGGCTTCAGCTGTACTTTGGAAGTAAAATATCGTTTTATTAAAGGTTTTAAGCAGAACGAGTCAAAAGTATAATTTGGTAATCCCGTAACCATCACTTGAAGTCAAAGGTCTGAAATTAGATTACCAAATATCCCCATTCCCAATTAAGTAACAATCCTCCATTATTCTTCAATAAATAAGCGGGAAGCTTGAGTAGATTACAAGAATGACCCAACTGATAAAAAAAACGGCTCCTTTAAATGCAAAAAAACTCCTTTCAGTTTCAAAGGTATCGTCTCCCTCAAAATCACAAGCTCTACATACAATTCCTGCTCACATCATCACATGGCTTCATCAGATTCGTCTTACTCTCGGAAATTCTTACTCATCACCTTTCTTCCTCTTTCCTTGGCCTGCTTGGCCTTCCTCCTCCAATGGCGAAGCGGAGTCAACGATTCCGTTACGCAGTGGTTTGATGATAACTATCCGTTCCCAGGAATGGCCACTGTCTCCGAGAAACGTTCTCTTCGTTCTGATTCGAGCTGCGTTTCTCTTCTGGGTCAGAGCCGTACGCAAGCGTTTCCTTATCTCCGAGATTTGAAGCTTGATCACAAGCCCGATCTTAAACCTAGGGTTAGAAATCTTGGTTTTCAATTTGATGGGTTTTGAGAAATGTTAAGACTTGATTCATTTGATGATGTAAAAATCGATTTTTTTTTGTAGATATGTATAACGACGAGCACTTCTGCTGGGTTAGAGCAGACATTGCCATGGATATTCTATCACAAGGTCATTGGAGTTGAAACTTTTTATCTATTTGTTGAAGGCACTGCTGCTTCCCCAAACGTTTCTCGAGTTTTGGAGACAATCCCTGTGAGCTTTTACGAGTCTTGTTTTGTTATAGTTGCTCTGTTCATGAATCCTGATGTTTGGCTTTATGTTACCTTCTAATTCTCAGTGATGATATTTGTTTGCAGGGTGTAAATGTTATATACAGGACAAGAGAGTTAGAAGAAGAACAAGCTAAAAGGTATTCTTGTGTTTTGTCTGTCATTAAGTTATGGATTTAGAGCCATGTAGATTAGAAAAATGGAGGATTTGAAGGAACCACCTCTGGTTATTTAGACATACCTAGATATATTGGTGTCTCATTGGTGTGCTCTTGTGTTATGCTTCTTTGCATCTTGTTCTTCAAAACTGAAATGGTTCTTTGCATCTTGTTCTTTCAAAAAAGATCATTTCATTTGAAGTTTTATTACATTTTCTTTGGTTTATAGCCGGATATGGAATGAGACTTGGTTGGAGAAGTTTTTCTACAAACCGTGTAATTACGAATTATTCGTCAAACAAAACTTGAATATGGAAATGGCTATCACCATGGCAAGGGTACCTGTTACATTCAGTTAGTCACTAGAAAGATAAATTATAGAATTGCCAACTTTTTTCACATTCTCTCCTTTTGCTTGGTATATTATAGGATGCTGGTATGGACTGGATACTGCATCTTGATACTGATGAGCTTGTACATCCTTCTGGAACCCGTGAATATTCCTTGAGAAATTTGCTCAGAGATGTTCCTGCAGATGTGGATGAAGTTATCTTTACAAATTACGTGAGTTAAAAGTCTTTGAAGACATTGGAATTGGGGTTTCTTTCTTTGGTTTGACGATGGTGATGACTCGCAAATGTTCCTTTTTCAGGAGAGCAGCGTTGAGCGAGATGATATCAAGGAACCTTTCACTGAAGTACAGAACATTATCATCTAGAGCTTGCTATCTTGGGACATATCTTCATATGAGTTTTATCATCAAAAGTGTTTGTTTTTGAACTTTTAGGTATCAATGTTCAAGAAGAATTTTAAACATCTTCCTAGAGAAGTTTACTATGGAAACTATAAAGAGGCAACTCGTGGCAATCCAAACTATTTTCTTACCTATGCAAATGGGAAATCCGCTGCTCGGATTCAAGACCATCTTCGGCCCAATGGTGCTCATCGCTGGCACAACTACAAGACGTATCCAAAGTATGTTCTTTTCCTCACTTAGCTTAAACATAGACATTCATTCTTTTGCTTTTGTAATCTGACATTGATTCCATCTTTGTTGTGACAGCATCAAGGAACTAGACGAAGCTGCGATTCTTCACTACACTTACTCGAAATTTTCAGATCTTACTTCAAGACGTGATCGATGTGGCTGCAAACCAACAAAAAAAGATGTCAAGAGATGTTTCATGCTAGACTTTGACAGAGCCGTAAGCTAGTTTTGATTTGTTTATGTCGATTAGTATAGTTCTTGTTCATCACATTTTGTATTTGTTTTTGTTTCTGCAGGCATTCATCATTGCTTCAACTTCAACTTCAGAGGAAATGCTCCAATGGTACAGAGAAAGAGTTGTATGGACTGACGATAATTTGATCCTAAAACTTCTTAGGAAAGGAATTCTGACTCGCATTTATGCACCAATGGTCAGTTAGTTTTACTACTAAATCTACATCCTCTTTTAAATGCTTTTCATTGAACAAAGCTATCATCTATCTCAGGTTATAATCCAAGAGCTAAGAGAAGCCGGTGTTTTCAGCTCAGTGGTAACTTCAGCTCATATGTCTCTCTCAAAGAATAGAAGCAACTCTTCAACCTCAAGCAACTACTAGGAAGGTGTTGGAGTTTGATCTTGTTGGTGAATCTTAAGCAGTATCAGCGATACCACCGAAAGCATCTCCAGGCTTGGAAAAAATCCAAAATGTTTAATTATAACTTTCTTGAAAATAGACTTCAAAAACTTGCAGAGAGATGAAACAGAGATTTTCTGTACATTTTCGACAAGATTTTTTTTTTGCTTAGGTAACTATACAAGAAGAACATTAGAGCAGGCTTTGTGGATCTACTTGGACCATTAATATACATTCTATGTAAAATGCTTGGATTTTTCTGTTGGTCTTGAATCTTGATATGAAGAAGGAATCATAGTATGATAGTGTCTGTGTTTAAAGACTAGTGTTATAGAGTGACCAAAAGACAGTGGAGTGGGCGCGTGTCATATACGCGCGTACGAGCTTTTTTTTTGGCGGTTCTTTGCCTCTCCTTCCTCTCGAGTCTCGAGTTTGTGCCCTTTATTCGATGAACAACGTTCTTCAGTTTGGTCTCCAGAGCTCCGCCATATATGTCGCCAAGTACGGTTCTGTCTGAAATCTTTTAATAACTGATTCGACTTGTTTAGTTGATTATCCTTGAAAATTTAGGTTTAGAACCCCAGAAACCAGTTTGGTTTAGAACGACTGAATTGTCGCCTCTTCTTCTTCTTGAAATTTAGGGCTTATTTTGTGTTGTTGTTACTCCTGAATCGTTTCGGAAAAATTAAACCTTTTAGTCGTTGATTTCGGATTTCTTCTAGGTTCTGTTTCATTTAGCTGATGTTTGGAATCTCAAAGCTGTGACCTTTTTTCTCAACTTTTTATGTTTTCCAAAATTTTATTGTATGAAATTTCGTGATTGATGATGATTCTAGGTTTCTGGTGGTGCCTCTTAGGAGTTTGAGAGTTGGTTCATCTTTCGTTGGAGTTGGAGTGGGAACAAGAAGTTTCAACAAGAGGCTAATGTCAAATGCTACAGCTTTCTCTATCAACAACAGCAAGCGAAAGGAACTCAAGATACCAGGAGCAGCTATTGATCAGAATTGTCATCAGATGGTTTGTGCTAAGATTGTGATTCATTTGTTCACTTGCACTAGTGTAGCTAAGGGTTTTTGTTTGGTTTGCTTGTTTAATTGTTGGTTTTGATGTGTAGGGAAGTGATACTGATAGAGATGAAATGGGAACTCTTCAAGATGATCGAAAGGAAATTGAGGCGATGACTGTTCAAGAACTTAGATCCACGTTGAGGCAAGCTTATGCTCCCCTTCTTTTCTCTTGCTGCTTTGTTATTGTTTATGTGGACATCCAGATTCTTGTTCATTATTTAAACATGTGGAACGTTTTTGTATTGTGTTACAATGGTTTTGATTATAGGAAACTTGGGGTACCTGTGAAAGGACGCAAACAAGAACTTATCTCAACTTTACGACTTCATATGGACAGCAATTTACCTGGTATGTAACTGCACACCAAGAACACACACTTTTCTATTTCATATAATCATATCGAGAAAAAGGCATGAACTTGTTTGCATTTAGTAGTTGTCTAAGCTTGTTCCATTTGAATTAGAATAAAAGTCTCAAAACTGCTATAGCTTCTGATTATTTGGTGAAAGCAGTAAAGAATTTTGGTTCGGAGCTGCGTCTGTTTTACATTTTCTCTTGAAGTGAAAACCAAGTCCTTTCCTGTTTATCAATGTCAGATGAAATTTCTGTTTCAGATCAAAAGGAAACTTCTTCGTCCACCCGTTCGGATAGTGTCACCATCAAAAGAAAGATCAGCAACAGGGAAGAGCCTACTGAAGATGAATGCACTAACTCTGAAGCTTATGACATTGAACACGGAGAAAAAAGAGTAAAACAGTCTACTGAGAAAAACTTGAAAGCTAAAGTTTCTGCGAAAGCTATCGCGAAAGAACAGAAGTCATTGATGAGAACAGGTTTGTCGCGTGTTAAAATAAACGAATTTTATGTAATAAATACTGGTATCTACATAGAGTATTATAAAACATGCGTGTGATTAATCTACGTAGGTAAGCAGCAAATTCAGTCAAAAGAAGAAACATCATCGACCATCTCTAGTGAATTACTGAAAACTGAAGAAATTATCTCATCCCCGAGTCAAAGTGAACCGTGGACTGTACTTGCTCATAAGAAGCCTCAGAAGGACTGGAAAGCTTACAACCCAAAGACAATGAGACCTCCCCCTCTACCAGAGGGTACCAAATGTGTGAAAGTTATGACTTGGAATGTTAATGGACTGAGAGGATTGTTGAAGTTTGAGAGCTTCTCTGCTCTGCAGCTTGCCCAAAGAGAAAATTTTGACATCTTGTGCTTGCAGGAGACTAAACTCCAGGTCATAACTTTAGACCCTTCTTAAGTTGTTTCTGCTCTATATTTTAAACACAGCCAATCTAGAAATCTCTTGTACTAAAGACATACGCAAACTTATGACAGGTGAAAGATGTTGAGGAAATTAAGAAAACTCTTATTGATGGCTATGATCATAGTTTCTGGTCCTGCAGCGTCTCAAAACTTGGCTACTCTGGAACTGCAATAATCTCACGGGTAACAGAAGAATGTACTCATTTGTTATCTGATACGTCAAAGTGAATTGTATGTGTTTTGATCAGTTTGGTCTTTTGACAGATAAAACCACTCTCAGTTAGATATGGTACTGGTCTATCTGGTCATGACACGGAAGGGCGTATTGTAACTGCTGAATTCGACTCCTTCTACTTGATAAATACTTATGTCCCTAATTCCGGAGATGGATTAAAAAGACTGGTACTCAAATAATAGTATTGTATTTTATTGTCACGGTTGACATATATACTCTACTAATCTTTGTATTCTAACGAGTGGATTCCGTGGGTTTTCAAGTCATACAGGATCGAAGAATGGGATCGAACCCTCAGCAATCACATCAAAGTATGAAACGTTTCTTCAGAGTTTCTTTATTTTGTTGTATTTGTCCTTGTTACACGAGCTCAATGGCCCTTTTGCATCTGCAGGAGCTGGAGAAGTCTAAGCCTGTAGTCTTGACGGGTGATCTAAACTGTGCTCATGAAGAAATTGACATCTTCAATCCTGCGGTAACTATAACTCGAATGCTTCTTCTCGAACAGTAATCTCTCAGTTTTCTTAGTTCTTCACCATATCTTGTAACTAGGGGAACAAAAGAAGTGCTGGTTTTACAATAGAAGAAAGGCAGTCCTTTGGTGCAAACTTGTTAGACAAGGGATTTGTAGATACCTTTAGAAAACAACATCCTGGTGTTGTCGGTTACACTTATTGGGGTTATCGCCATGGTGGCCGCAAAACCAACAAAGGTAATTAAGTTTGTTTGGTACATATTCAGATTCATATGTTTGGTTTTTAAACTGGTGAAATGGTGTGAAACAGGATGGAGACTGGACTACTTCTTGGTGTCCCAATCAATTGCGGCCAATGTCCATGATTCTTACATCCTCCCTGATATCAATGGAAGTGATCATTGCCCCATTGGCCTTATTCTCAAGCTCTGATTTGTTCAAAATTTCACCATTCCCAGCTTTTTGCTAAAGTCTTGAGTAGATTGTAGCTAGAGAGTCACATGTTTTGCTTCTAGAGAGAGCTTGCTCATGTAAAAATATGGAATAATATATCTATCAGTAAACAGGCTCCAAACAATCTGAGTCTTGTCCAATCTCTCATTGCTCTTACTGTATTTCTTCGGAATAGAAACAACAAATTAACCCATCAATTGAGTTAGATTGGAACCTCACCATCTCTTTCTAAACACTAATAAGCTTCCTCTCGATTTATTCACCGTCAGGTTCAATGGCTCCTAAGCGCCGTAGTTACATATCCTCCCAATGGTTCCTTCCTTAGCACAAGCTTTATACTCGTGCGGATGGTGGAGGATGATGCTCTCTGTATTCTTCGGAATTGGATCAGCCGGTATGACGTGGCGGAGACAAATCGCGTTTGGTCGATCGCAGTTGTTGCAGATCTGTTGGCGACGATGCGCATCTGGCTCGCTCCTCCATCGTCACTGCTCTGTCCCGCGAGCGAATCCGAGATTAATGGAAATGTCGATACGTCGTCGTTTGGTATATTAGTGGTATTGCATCGTTTTAACTAAGGTTGTGAATGGTGACCAAAACCGCACTCAAAACCGCACCGCAACAGTGCTGTAACAGTATCAAAATCTCTACATATACATATGTATCTATGTATTTTCGTAACTATTTGAACCATACCGCACTTCTCCCGCACCGCAAAACGCAGTCACCATTCAGAGCCTAAGTTGTGAACGACGTCGTTTGCGCTATTAGCAACTATGATGCCAAGTGTTGGAAAGAATGTTTTAAAAGAACAGTAATAATAAGATTTTGAGGATGAAGGTGATGTTGAAAGAAGAGGTAGGAGAGTGCAAGTATCAAGAAAAAATATGATATGACAGAAATCTGTAACATGCCATAACTATAATAAAAGATTATTAAATTTACTTCAAGACATTAAAATCAACTAAGAGACTCGACATGAGGAAAGTCAGGACTGATTTCTGTGATACTTAAAAGTCAATAATATAGTCCGAAAGTATAATAAGGGAGGAGACGATACAAGATAAAATTATGTCCAAGTCAATAATATTAGGGAGGGGAAATAAGAAGCAGCTACATGAGTCTAGCATAGCATCGCAAAATGTTCCACTATTGGTCATATTAGACATTTAGATGCTCATGCAAACCATGAAATCCGTGGTGTATCTGATCCCAAAGTATATTCAGCTCCATGTAACTCATACTTGTCAGCTCTCTGCCATTCATTCTCCTGTAAGGATTCAAAGAAACACATAAGAACCAAAGTGACAGACACTATTTTGCAGAGCAACAAGTGTGAAATGTCATTACTCCTTCAACAGCCATAATCTCTCCAATTCTCTGTGCATAGGTTCAGCTTTTCGTTTCTCGAATTCTCTCTGCCTTCGCGACTGCAACAACATAAGCAATGAGAGGCAAGATAAGAGACAAAGTGAATATACATCTATATATATAGATATATAGGTACCACTGGTGGTGCTCCATCCTCCTGTTTCTGTTGTCCCTCTCCGGAGCTGTTATATATCCCATAATATACCCAGAGCAAGTCAGACTTTACTTTTGCACAATAGGTTCAGTAATTAAAAAAAAAGCAAGACAACATAATGTGTTTTTATTCACAACCTTAGAACCTAAGTAAGTGATGATCTCTCTCATATTCTAAGACATCAAGGATTCCAATAATAGCTAGATAATTAAATCAACATAACAAAGAAACGAGAGAGGATCGGATTCTGCGATAAAATAACTGATTTCATATTTTTTTTATTAGCCAGGTACTGATTCAACAAATGAAACCCAAGACAAACCGAACCCATTGGACATAGATAGATAGATAGATACAAATTGTTATAACTAAAAAGTTTTCTATTTATTACCCGCGGTTAGAGAATCTGCAAGGAACCAAAACCCTTCTCCTCCTCGTACCTTCATTATCAACCCCTGCTTCATTCTTCTGCAAAAGAAAAGTTGGGGCTCACTATTTATGTCAAATATCTAAATCCCGGAGAAGATAAGAAAAATAATTGGGAAAATGTACGAAAGCTTCAAACATGGAAATAACTGCAAGATCAAACATGCAATATCAGCATGCCTTTTTTTTTTTTTTTTTTTTTTTT
>Ga0041059_1002729_pt1 | contig 12865 bp, 14 predicted proteins | sample AraColnosormetaG_FD_56232 | JGI IMG/M metagenome (GOLD analysis project Ga0041059, IMG submission 56232) | Arabidopsis roots microbial communities from North Carolina, USA - Col MF nosort | ecosystem: Host-associated > Plants > Roots > Unclassified | place: USA: North Carolina | collected... | reverse complement strand
TATAATATATATATATATATATATATATATATATTTAAGAAAATTTAGTGAAATATGATTATATTGTTGTTTGCTTATTCTTCAACTTTTTTGGAGTTCATCTCTAATCTTCCTTACTGCATTAAAAACTTCTGGGGTTGTCTTTTCAAATCGCATCAAATCGCATCAAAAAAATTATGAAGTGAAATTTTGAAATCATAGAATTATAACAAAACTCCTTATTTTTACATATAGAAAAGTTTCAAAAATCTGAAAACCAAAAATTCTCTTTATAAATTAATAAATTAATATCTCTCTAAATTAATAAAATATCTTTGTCCCAACATTATTAATTTATAAAGGTTTTATTGTACTAAACTAACACATACTAACAAAAGAGTTGTTTCAACAACACCGTATCTTTAGGTGGTTAACATTGATTCGTTTGGGAACATTTTCGAGAGATGCGTTTAATACAGTGAGATTGGGTGGTTTCCTTTACTTGTGACGTCAACAGATGGTTACTATTCTGGTGGTCACAGACCTTATAAGTGAGTGAATTTTGTTTCTGTTCTTGAACGTTAAAAAATGAGTCTTGTGAAAGAAGGTACTACTACTTCTTCTGAGTTTATATACGTCACCAATTTAGAATCTAACGGGTTGCGTGCAAAATTTCAAGAATTAATAGTTTTTTTTTAATTATGAAAAAAAAATCAAGAAAGTCAAAGAAAATCTACTAATTATCTTTCCATTTTAAATTTCACTAATTAAAAACTTTTCCGATTATATAGATGAGAGAAGGGATGAGATAAGCTAACAACAAGTAACAAGGTAAAGAGGCAACCAATTTACAAAATAAAAAAAATTGAATTCTGTTTAGACATTAACACTGACCCTTTCCTTCTCGAATTTCAGCAAACAACACCAACAAAACAAAAAGGGACTGTGTTATTTGATTGTACAAGTACTAAAGATCTCAAAACAAAATGAAAAAGAGGATCTTGGCCATTCTCTGCATCAAAACCAAGAGTTTCACTGGTTACATATCTGCAAAACCATTTAGAGTTCCACTGACAATGGGTGTGTGTTGGCATTGGCAAAGTTACCTTGTCAATGTTTTCAGAAAAGGGCTCATTGAACACATATTAGTCGATATTTGGAAGCCATAATTTGAAATGTACTACATAATCTGGTCCACATCTTCAAACCAAAGCCAACCAAAAAAAAAATCCTCAGCTACAACAACAACATCGTTTTATAGTCTATGGTTTCAGAAACATTTCCTGTGAACCACTGATGGTCCAGTCTCGTCATAATCTGCTTTAGTAACGTGCTGATTCTGCGGAAACACCACTTTAGCTAGTATGGCTCCTCCAACCCAAGCCGAATACATCCCCAAATTCTCCGGCATATATTCTGGCGGTTTCACCAGTGTTGGCCTAATGGCAGATGAGCACAAGTTTGCTTCTTTCTGGAATCTACTTTCGAATCCTGCCATCGACCATTCCAACAAACCCTTCAGTTTTCCGACCCAAAAGATATTCAAACACACTATGATATCAAGTGTTGTTAGTACCTGTCATGGAGGTTGTACCACCACAAAGTACAGTGTTCTCCAAGAGCTGCCTATGGTTCTCAGATGACACTGTGGAGATAATCCGGACAAGCTGCTCAACGATTCCATGCTCCTCCAGTCCCAGTATTGATGGCTGAAACAGAGCTTCTCCAACCGAGTATCTCTCTCGCCCGATGCTTATCACCTATAAGGCCATTGGTTTTGTTATCTATATGTATAAGGTAACAACACAAAATGTAGAATCTTGATTTCACACAAACCTGTCCATCAGGAAGAGTATGCTGCTCGATTTCACAGTTTTGGGTTTTTTTGTAAGCAATTTCGTCCTCGGCACAGTTTGCATACTGCTCCTTGAGTTTTTCAACATCAGACATGCTGAGATTCATCGACGGGTTGGTTTTTCCAAGCTCTTGGGCAAATAATTTAGTTAGCTCGGTTCCACCTAGCTCAAACCGTTTCGAGGCAATGTGTTGTACTGCACCTTCAAGAACTGGGGCAATATCTGAAAAGAGTTGGATCAACCACAAAGTTAAAACATCAGACATAACAACATCCTGATCATATCCAGCTATAAACACAAGAAGAATCCAAAAAAAATTGGTTTAACAAAACGTTTAAGATCATGGAAAAAGGTTAGTATAGGGAATCAGCATCTCATGTAACATCATAACTCACATAAAACATGGAATTATGAGTTTATGACAAAGTGAAAGACACAAAGAGTAACAAAGGCCAAGCAAGTTATAATACCTATCTTCCCATGACCAATATCAACAGTGCAACCGGAGATGCGTCCAACAGCATAAAGGGACAACACTGCTTGCTCAGATGCATAAAATCCAGAGACATTGAATGTTTCAAACATCAACTGCACCAATTGCTCCCTAATAGCCTGTCCACAAACAAACATTTGCAGAGCCAAATCAGGTCGAAACATTAAAAATAACAACGTCTTACTATCTAAAATGAGGTACTAAAAGAACAAAATTGTTCCTTTTCATAATCCAACAGAACAGGATTATGGGAATTGAAAAGAGACTCAAAGTTGTAATCTTTTAAATTAAGAACAAAGGAGGAAATTTGGAGATAAGAACCTTAGGAGTACAAAGTGGATCTGTAAAAAGTATATTGCCTTCGTTTCCCTCTTCCCATCCAAGCCCAGTGTAGACAACATAACGCAACAGATCTTCCATAGCATCCCAATCTCTAATCAAACCCCTTTCAATAGGATCAAGAGTGACATCCTCAAAGACAGTGGTGGGGTTATCAGCTGAAGAAGACCCATCATCAACCATTCGTTTCATTTGAGAGGGAATTATCATTGCAGGAGACTGGTCAGGAATTGCTGCTCCTGCTTTCAGGAACTTAGAGCCAGCATCAACAACTAGTGCTTCCATTGTTTTCACACACACACCCAAAAACCCTAAATTCCCAACTTTCCACAAATGCCAAGATTTAGTGGTAGCAGCAAGTCAGTGAAGCTAGAGAAGTAGAAATGAGAGAAGGAACTAGAGTGAGAGGCAAAAGAAAGAACGGTTTTTTCGAAGAACAAATCAATGGTCTAGAAGGGAAAATGGAAGCAGCTTACGAGTTTGCGTTGAGAGAGAAAATCGAAGACGAAGAAGAAGAAGAAAAGAAAAGAAAGATTATTTCTTTGGAATTCAAAGCCCAAATAAGGCCCATTATAAAGCCTATTACAGCCCGTAATTTCCACGTCCAAAACGGTATTGTTTTGAGTCTCCGTCTTTTTCTTGTTAACAAAGCCAGAGCTAATAAGATCCGATTCGGAAGTTTCTTTGACATCAAAACACAAACCCGGAAAGCTTCGTCTGCCATTTTTCATTCTTCTAAGCCCTAGCTCAAAGCTTTCTCTCTCAAATCCGCCATGACTAAACAGCACGCGAACTGGTCTCCTTACGATAACAATGGAGGGTACGGATCGTGTGACCTTTAATCAACCTGCTGGGTTTCTTCGCTTAGTGTCTTTCTTCTTTATTCTGATTTGCTATCTGGGCGATTGTGTTACGATTCACTTACTGTGAATTTAATCGTTGTGTGTTTTTCAGAACATGTGTGGCCATCGCTGGATCGGATTACTGTGTTATCGCCGCCGATACTCGGATGTCTACTGGTTACAGTATTCTTAGTCGCGATTACTCCAAAATCCATAAACTGTAAGTACCCATTCTCTTTCTTCTCTCACTGTTGATTCTTTGGGAGAGTGATTCCATGCTGGCAATCGAACTATTATTGCTGTAGATTATTAGGGTTTTTTTGCAATCGTAATTCGTAGATCTGGGTGAAACCAGTTATATATGGGTGGAGATAAAATAGGTTTCTTAATTATTATTAGACATGGCTTTTGATAGTGGTTACAATTATCTCTATATAAACTTTGTGATTACATTGATCATTCTATAATCCGGTTTATTGCTTAGCTTATTCGTTTTCTTATAACGTTTATTGACAATGTGTGTAGTTCTTTGAGTTTGTTCAACCTTACGTAAAGAGTGTTTGTTACTGTGTTGTTGATCTTATATACCACAAGTATTCATTCGTATGGAAATAGATAGAATTCTCGTGTTTTTCATCTTATGTAACTTGTAAGACTCTTGTTAAGCTGTTGTCTTCTTTTAACTTTTCCAGAGCGGACAGAGCTGTTTTGTCTTCCTCTGGCTTCCAGGCTGATGTGAAAGCTTTGCAGAAGGTTCTCAAATCCAGACACTTGGTGAGTTAAACTTTGGTCGTTTGATCAATTATCTTTCATCCTTCGCAGTATTAGAAAATGATGAAAGACTTGTGTAAGAGTGTTTTCTCTGTGTTTGGTTTCCTTCAGATCTATCAACATCAGCATAACAAGCAGATGAGCTGTCCTGCAATGGCCCAGCTTCTCTCCAACACGCTTTATTTCAAGCGGTTTTTCCCCTACTATGCCTTTAATGTTCTAGGAGGGCTTGACGAGGAAGGTAAAATGCTCCTCTTTTTTTCTCCGTTATGATGTGACTTTAGAAGAGGGTACTTTGTGTGATCTTTAGTCTTGAATATATCCAGGAAAAGGGTGTGTCTTTACTTACGACGCTGTTGGCTCATACGAGAGAGTTGGATACGGTGCTCAAGGTTCTGGTTCCACACTCATCATGCCTTTCCTTGACAATCAGCTCAAGTCTCCAAGTCCTCTTTTGCTACCTAAACAGGTTTGTTGATATTCTTCATTCGTGCTTTTGGCGTTTCGCATTGTAAAGATAAAATGAATCGTTCTGTTGCTTATTTGTTCGTCTTCTGCCACCATGTAGGATTCAAACACGCCCCTTTCCGAAGCTGAAGCAGTTGACTTGGTTAAAACTGTTTTCGCATCTGCCACAGAGAGGGATATCTACACTGTAAGTTGTCCTATTTGTGTCTTCTTTTGTCACCACGCCACCTAAAGCTTGCCTTTGTGCTCATATCATTTGCATTTGGTTCAAGTCTTCAAAATATTACCAAAACATTTACTTAATCTATATCCCTTACGTTGCACAACTACTTCATCTTCCTCAAGTTTTTTTCTCTAACTAATGCTTTGTGGATTGTTTACTGTAATAGGGAGACAAGCTTGAGATTATGATACTTAAGGCCGACGGTATCAAGACCGAACTCATGGACCTGAGGAAAGACTAAGCTCCTTTAGTGCATTTAGCCAACCTTATCGGTTTGTTATTTCACTTCAACATCGAGCTTCCTGAGTTGTAGAACTCGTATGAAATGCTACTGGGTTTGATATTTTACAGTTAAAATCATGACTCGTGTTTGAAGTTTCTCCAAAACTGTTTCCTTATGTATGAGAATCACTCGAATCCTTGTCTTAAATCAATGTTTCTCTCACTATTTATGGCAATGTTTTTACATAGATCACATTAAGATATTTAATAGACAAGAATAGAATCTGGAAACTCTTTTCTTCAGAAGCTGTTCTCTGATACCCATCCCTTCTTCTCTAGCTCTTGTCGCAATGCCTCCATAGGTAAAAAATGAAGAAAAGTGTGAGCATATTATCTATTAGCCAGTGGCAATAACAGAGATATATCACTTGAGTATCCGAGTTGTTACCTTTATTCGCTTTCTATTGACATCAAAGTCGAAGTTCCCTTTACGGGATGCAGATCGATATTCCACTTTCGAGTTCTTCCCAGGAGTGAACAAGAATTCAACATCGTCTACTAACTGTCAAAAACCAAAGGGTCTTGTCCAATATATTGAGGTATGGAGGTTGAGAGAGCAACATAAAGCTTACTTAACTTACCCCCAAGATTGGACTTTCATATTCCACATGAACGTAGTCATCCTTCTTCTCCACAATCCGCGGTGTAAATTTATCCGGTTTCACCGACTTAATCTGCAACAATGGTGATAAAACCGCTGTAACTACTGGAAGATTACAAGAACTTCAAATGGTGACTGGATTCATATCTTGAGATTGCAGTTCATGTTTAAGGATTGTACCACATTAAGAAGCTCTTTCATTGCAACTTGCCTGTTCACAGGTGTTTTCCTTCCTCCATTATAGTTCCTGCCCACCAGGACAACAAGACAGTGTTTGATGATCAAACATTTCAAACCAGAAGACCCAAATCTGAACACAAAAAGCTCTTGAATTACCATGGTGGAGCATAATGCACTCGATCACTGATATTCTCAGAAGTGGAGATACAGTTATTAGTGGCAGGACATAGAGCCAATCTCTCGTTCTTTTGTACTCCTAGATAATCTGGTTTTTTCCCACTAAAACCACTCACAAATATTTCATCATCATAATAACACCTCAGCCGTGGGGATGTAGAATTCCGGTGAAGAAAACATACCTAAGCTGGAATATGGCTCCGATCATAGCTAATTCACTGCTCCTAAGAATGATATCTCTTCCAATTTCACAAAGATCTCAAAATCAGATACTTGGTTCGGTGATAAACACGAGCACAAGCAGGAGAGAAAGAGACTAGTACCTTCGACCAATTAGCTTCGGATGTTTGTCATATGAAGTCTCTGGAATCGAGGCACTGATACGACGGGCATAGAAAACAAGTTTTCTCCGGCATTTGTGGTGGTACAAGCAAGTGGTCGGTGACGCCATGGAAGCCATCTTCACTAGCTCGGATTTCTCTTTACTCTTTGGAGTAAGAGAAGAAGAAGAAGAAGTTTGTTACTTCTTACAGGGCTTACTACTATCAATCTATTATTGGCCCATTGGAGTTTTACTCGTTCGTTCAGGAGCCCAATAACAGAAAACCCACATATAACTACCAAACTGATATGATAGGATTTTTTTTTTTTTATGATAGCTGTAAAATGTTGTTAATAGGTACACCAAGTTAATTAATAGCGTAATGTAGAAATATTTTCAAGAAGCCCGTCTAGCTCAGTTGGTAGAGCGCAAGGCTCTTAACCTTGTGGTCGTGGGTTCGAGCCCCACGGTGGGCGATTTGTTATTATTTTTTTTCATTTTTGTTTTTTCCTTCACTAGTCAAGTGTCAAGTCCTTTGAGAAATAAAATCATCATACCAGGGTTACAAAAAAAAAACCTTCAAAATGTCAGTTGGTAACATTTTAAACCTCTAAAGAATTCCACTAACATTATAAACCACTAATATAATTTTGCTAACATTTTAAACCTTAATTTAAATTTACATTACTTTATTATTTATTATGATTTTAAGATTAATAAAAAATTCATCATCTTCGACTATTCACCGTTCGACCATGAAACGAAAATTTTTTTTATATCAAATTCATTGTATATGTTCACCATCATTTTGTTGTAATTGGTATTATGAGATTCTAATTTATCCACACGAAGCATAAAAATGCTTATGAATCAATTTCTCAATTAATTTTTCCGATTATATTATAATCTTCCAAAACCAAGGTTAAAACAAAAATTTGGAATTTTCAAGATGTAAAGTATGTTCACCGCAAGATGCTTGGGTTGCTTTGAATCAACCGGGGAAATTACCGAAATGTAACATTTTCTGACGCTAGTAGTAAAAAATACATATTATTTACACAGTTTGAGTTTGGGCTTCTGAAAGATTGATTGACTAAAAGTCATTAAATTACAAATCTAAAGTTAAAAGTGTTTCGTCTGAAATTTCTTGTTAGCTCCAAAAGAGGAAAACGAATCCAAGAAGGAGAAAAAGTCTCATTCCTCAAGCTCCGCATCATTCCTCCTTCATGGGGTCTCTGCATCTTACAATTTAGCACTCTCATATTATTATTCCTTAAACCCCTTGTTTTGATTTTGTTTCCAGATTTAAAGAAACCCTAAGACCTCTTCGAAATCTCCCCAGAAACACTTATTTCATTTCTTCCTTGGCCTTGACTACGCGTCTTTCCTTTTACTCCGGAAGGAAGATCCAGAAAGGTTTTCTTTCGATCGTTGCTTTTGACTATGCATAGATCTGGTACAACAATGGCGTGGAACGTATTCAAGTTCTGTACTGCCTTACGAGGTCTTGGATCGATCATGATCCTTTTGGTTCTTGGTGTTGTCGGTGTTACTTATTACGCTGTCGTTTTGACTAATTATGGTCCTGCACTCTCTCAAGGTGGCCTTGATTCTCTTGCTGCTCTCACTATCTTAATCCTCTTCCATTTCCTCGTAAGTCAATCATCTTCCCCAATTCAAAATACTAAAGCTTTGTGCTTTACTCAATTCTGTCAATAAAGTTTGGTCCTTTTTTATTGCTTTAGATGTGAAGTCTTGTTCTGTTTTAGATTGAAGTTTTGTGAATTTAGACAAGGATGTGTTTTTATCTTGGTGCAGCTGGCAATGCTTTTGTGGAGCTATTTCTCAGTGGTTTTTACTGATCCTGGTGTTGTGCCTCCTAATTGGAGACCATCTACTGATGAAGAAAGAGGTGAATCTGATCCGTTAAATAGTTTGGACTTTGTTGGTTTACAATCCGATTCTTCTTCTTCAAACCCAAGAGTTCGGTTTTGTCGGAAGTGCAATCAACTAAAACCTTCTCGTTGTCATCATTGTTCTGTTTGTAAGCTTCCTCAGTTTCTCTTTTCTTTTCTTACCATGTATACTTAAGAGTCTTGAAACTGAATTGTTGTGAGGTTGATTCCAATATAGGTGGTCGGTGTGTGTTGAAGATGGATCACCATTGTGTTTGGGTTGTTAACTGTGTAGGAGCACTGAACTATAAGTATTTTCTTCTTTTCTTGGTAAGTTTGTTTTCTACCACTACTAATGTTATAGAATCTTCTTCAGCTTGTAATCTGGTCCTCTTGTCATAACTTGTGTGTGTTTTTCTTATGTTCATATGCAGTTCTACACATTTTTAGAGACGACCCTTGTGACTTTGGTTCTTATGCCGCACTTCATTGCATTCTTTAGTGATGAAGAAATACCTGGAACCCCAGGCACTCTTGCTACTACTTTTCTTGCATTTGGTATGTTCCTACTTCCTTATACTATATATGGTATGTAGTGTGTAACTTGGTTTCATTTATTAATCATTCTCACCTTGTTTCATCGTACAACAGTTTTGAACTTGGCATTTGCGTTGAGCGTGATGGGTTTCTTAATTATGCATATTTCCTTGGTAGCTGGCAATACCACAACTATAGAGGTAATTCCTTTTCCTTTTTCTTTTGACTTGAACCTATAAAGTTTCCCGTGGCCAAAGCTAGAAGCTCCTTTTTCATAAACGAGAATTTGGATCTTTAGAGTTTTGGTGCATCTCATGGCTAAGGCTTTGAACTTTTGCTTAAATGAGATTTTTGGATCTTTCAACTCCTTACACTTTGAGGTGCATCCCATTGCTGCTTTGAGCTTTCCTTTGCTCAAATGAGAATTTAGGTCTTTAGACTCTTTACTCTTTCTCATGAAACTTTCTTGGTGTTGAGTTGTAACAGGCATATGAGAAGAAAACCACTACAAAATGGCGGTATGACCTCGGTAAAAAGAAAAACTTTGAACAGGTTAGCTAGTTAAAGTCATTGGCTTAGTTTCTTCTTCCATCTGAATGTAGCACTTCAAAGTTTTTAAGTTGCTTTCTCTTCTCCCTCACTGCTATGGCTTTCTTTTTTGGGGATTCATCGTGTTTAGGTATTTGGAATGGATAAGAGATACTGGTTAATCCCAGGATACACAGAAGAAGATCTAAGGCGAATGCCGGAGCTGCAGGGACTTGAATACCCTTCGAAACCCGACTTTGATTCCCAGTGATGCTCAAGAAGACTTTGATCATCATCATCATCCCATGTAAAACAGCAATACGTAGAAAAACAGAGCAAGTGGCATGTCAAGGAGAAATCTACTAACATGAAGATGGATGCTTCACTTTAGGCAGTGTAGATGTCTTCCCATGGAAGGCTAAGTCATCATCAAATTTGTGGGTTTTGAAAAGAGGATGATTACAATTTAGCTTTGTTGGCCACATATATGTTCATCATCTTCAATAGTTCATATATAGATATGATCTTATTATAAATGTAGAACACACATGATTTACCCTAAATCCTCTTGACTCTTTTGTTTGAATCAGCTTTTACCCAATATGGTTTTGTTATGCAATTATAACATAATCCCATTTGACCAAAACAAAAACCTCAAATAATATCCAAACCAATACATATCCAAATGTCACATTAAAAATAGAGAACAAATACCCAAAAAAACACAGTTGTTGAAATTTAAAACCATATAATCCTCAGAGTAATAAAGGAAAGAGTACCAATGGATAGATTCGAACCAAAACCATCATCAAAAGCATTCAATGTCCAAATACTCGTAACCTTTAGGAAGTTCCATTAGCTTGGCCACTTTTGCTTCTGTCATTAATTGCTTCACTGGAGGATACGTCGATGTCTTTATCATCAACTTTTCAGTCACTGTTCCTTGTGTCACAAAACGTGACGCTAATGCAAATTCCTCTTCATTAGAACCATCGAAATTATACATCCACACAGTACAAACGCGGAAGAAATCATCTGGAAACGGTTTTTCACCATCCCACCATTTGTTACGTGCTCCACCAGTAATAAAAGATTCACCTTCTTCTATAGGAGCATTGTTGTTCTAAAATGCAAATATGACATGTGAGTGATCAAATTATTTATCCACATAGAAAAAAAAAACCATCAAGTAAAATGTACCTTGAAGAGGATCTCCAGATCCATCATCTCTCCATCCCACAAAAGTAAGACTTCCTTCAAAATCTCGACTTCGTTCGGATTTCTCACATCGACACTCACGGATAAGGATCCAGTCCGTTTCATATGATAAATTTGGCTCACCATAAGCTCAAGCCAAATTCTTATTTTCTCCTGAATTCATAATACAACAAACCATGTCAAAACAAAATATTATGTTCAAAATTATATCCAAAGGCATGCATGTTGCTTGTACTTGTACCTGAGCGAGACTTGATATATGGTAGCTAAGATGAGGGTAACTCATCCCACCAACCCAATAATCTCTTTTAAACATGCTTAATTTAGGGGCTTCAACTGAGTAGCCAAAACAGTAGATAGATTTGATGTCAAAAATCACCAAACGAGGTGTATTCACTTCCATCCTATTCATCAGACAAGGCCAAGTCACTTGCAAGAATTCTAATTTCTTGTTTTCGATCTTCAACGCACTTGCTTGGTTTAAGAATGTGATTTGCAACACAAGCACCTCAAGAGAGGAGCAAGCTTTGATAACGTTGCTAAGGACACTAACATCGGACATGATGTCATAAAGCTTCAGGATCTTAAGATTGCAGCAGTTCTTGAAGGCTTTCTCGAGTAACTTATATCGAGTAAGTGAGAGTGAAGTGAGGCTAGGATGACAGAATGCACTTGGGGACAAGTGAAGACTATTATATCTAACAAAAGGTGTCATGCAACCTATATTGTTGACAAGAGTAATCTCCTTGGTTTGTTTCTCACGAGTCACTGTTTGGATCCACCTATCGATGAACAAAAAAATGAACTGAATATGGCTGATTGTGCAGCTCTCTAGATGACCACGATGATTGTTTAAAGTCTGCACAACACAAATTGAACTGTTATATGTTATACAATAATATTTAAACATATGCATGCAATAATCTTTGTCAATAAATCCTACATTGGTTTACATATATATGTTGAACGCTTTGGAAAGGTTGAGATGCGTTGTATAGCTAGTTATGCATGACTTTTATATGTTTAATTCACTTTCAAACATCAATAAGTTAAATCTGTTAATTGAAAGAGAGAGGTATATCATTAGATTCAATTGATACATTTGTGGGTATATTTTCTCTATGATGAGTAAACTCAAGAGGTAAATTCTGTATAGATCTTCATTCACTATACAATTCTAATACATTCACTAATCAATTTCATATCTCTAGATTGTAATTTTTAATAATGTGAAAATTATGCCGCGAAAAATCGTTATCTAATACAAGATAGATCATAAGTTAGCTAGATTTTTGGCGCGAAAAACCGTTATGTGAAATAAGAAAAGTATTTCACAAATCTCTTAGTTGATGAACTATAACATATATATCTTTCACCAAACGTTGTGTAGAACATTTCTTCTACCACAACTTCAAAAGTACTAAATGATCTATCCAAACATCAGTTTATTGGTAGACCTATTTAAAATGTAGAAAATCTTCAGAAAGAAAAGGATTAAAATGAAACCTTATAAGAGAAAGGGCTTGGGAAAAAAAGAAGTGAAATTAACAAACCTTCGTCATTGATTCAGCAAAGCGGAAAGATAATTCATGAACATAGCTGGTCGGGTTTGTTCTCATAATATTTCTCATGTCCACGCAGAGATGTGGTATGCGCTTCCACTGATCCACCCATCTTTTCGACAAGGTGCTTGTTATCACGGCATCTTTAGTTGATAGTGTCGAAAGGATCTTTTGTAACATTTCATCCGGAAGCATGCTTATCCGATCGACCGGATATTTGATCCCTTTTCCTTTTCCTTTAGATGATGCTCCTGTCCTTAAAACTTTGCATCTTGCATTTGATGCTAATAGTGGTGGTGTTGATGATAGTGACGAGGGCAATGATGATGATGATGATGATGATTGTGTCGTCATTGATATTGGATGGTAGAGGTGATAAACTGTACCCTGACAGAACTATCTCGAGAGACAAGAGAAATGGAGTTTACGTTGATAGAGGGAGGAGAAATTGAGGACTATTGTTTATAATATCACTCGAAGAATAAGAAAATAAAATATTATAATAATTTATTTATTGTAATAGATTTCTTTGTTTGGACTAGCTATTAAATTTTTTAATTTTCCTTTGACTTTTTTTTTTTGAAAAAAAAAA
>Ga0041059_1002728_pt1 | contig 12868 bp, 7 predicted proteins | sample AraColnosormetaG_FD_56232 | JGI IMG/M metagenome (GOLD analysis project Ga0041059, IMG submission 56232) | Arabidopsis roots microbial communities from North Carolina, USA - Col MF nosort | ecosystem: Host-associated > Plants > Roots > Unclassified | place: USA: North Carolina | collected 2013-09-02 | reverse complement strand
GTATTTCANAAAAAAAAAAAAAAAGACTTATTTAGAACTTGTATTTTGAAAATCATCATGATATAACTACACAAAATAAAACCAGAGGTGGATTTTCTTTCGGTTTTACCAAGATATTTTGAGTTTTCGGCCCATAATTTTCTTGAGTAAGAGAGGAGATCATTTTAATTCAATCATTTCCCATCATGGATATTTTAATATATAATTTTGTGGTAAATTTTTTTTTGGAAGACCCCTAATACACAAATATAACTGCATATACGCTCGAGAAAATAAACATACTCATTCACATCAATTATAAATTATAGTAATTCAAGTGTTAGTTTGAGGGCATAGTGTTTAGTTAACTATATGTCATTTATTAACTTGGTTTTCATAGATTTCACCTTCGATTCAATTAGTTTTGATAATTTAGCATCCTATTTGTAGCCAACAATAAAACAATAAAAAACTTATTTTTTCGTTTGACATAGTGTTAATGTTGGGACGAATTATGTACACGATCAAATATCAACCGAAAGACATTCATCATGATGATTAATTTTTCTCCTTTTTTAAAATTCAATGATTTTTTTTTGTGTGTGGATATGACTGAAGAAAATTTCTTATTGGTATTATCAACTTTTTATACAATTTTAGTTCTTTTCTTCTTTATAAATCTTTATTCTATAAACAAAATAATAAAAATTCAACGTTGATAAAGATTTCCTACCAAGTAGTCCAATACATATGATAGCTTCTTCCGTATATTTAGGAAAAATATTGGTAAGAAGAGTAACAAAGTATTATTTGAATAAGTGGTATACTTATTTGCGATTTTCAACGATTTTATTTTTATGTTGCAATACTATTTGGATATAGTTAGATATGATCTTTAGTTGATCAAGAAACCTTGTGATTAATGTGTATGTATTGGGGATAACAATCTGTTTATTTCTCTATAAGATATTCAAGTTGTTTTGAGTTTTAGAGTTATAAATGATAAACGCACCTCTACTCTGAGTACTCTTTCATGTTACTAGCATTAGAAAACTAAAAATGCGGAGTTCACTACCATATTATGTACTCATTTCTTTTTTTAAGATGATGTTGCGTTATTTTTAGATTGAAAAACCTTTTAAACTTTTCTTTTAAATTAAAAATTCAACAATTTGTTTATTCTTTCAGAAAAGATAAATTGTTTATCTCCCTGTTTTTCTAAACAATGTAAGAGCATCTTCAATGGTGACTAAATTGGGTTCTCTCAGCTGTTTTTCTGGAAAAAGATGATTAAAAATAAATCAAAATCATGTATTATTGAGAAAGTTGTCTCTCTTGAGAGAGTTTTTGAGGAGGATGAGAGACGACGACGTGGCCGTTCTGATGTTTTTCAATTATACAAATTGAAGGTTAGCTATATTGAGGAAAAAAACAAAAAAGGTAACTGCGAAAGCCCATTAACTTTAAGTTGTTTTGCATCGGCCCAAATATAAATCCTAAAGAAAAAGTTACATATGTTTAAAAATTAAAACGCAGCGTTTTAAGAGTCAGCTATTTCAGAAAAAAATAGGATTAGCAAAATCAGAACTCTGCGAGCGTCTATAAGAAAAAACCCTAGAAAGAAGTCGATTATCCAGAAACAGTGTCTTCTTCTCTTTTTGTTGTTACTTCCTTTGGTTTCTTCAATGGAAAAAGAAGAGCTCAACAAATTGAATCATCTCTCTCTCGTCTCCAATGTCTGCAACGAATTGGAAACGCATCTAGGATCTGCAGAAAAAGTTTTGGCTGAGTTCATTATCGATCTAGGTCGTCACTCTGAGACAGTCGATGAATTCGATAAGAATCTTAAGGAAGCAGGTGCAGAGATGCCGGATTACTTCGTCCGGTCGTTGTTAACTACAATCCACGGTATTTATCCTCCGAAGCCTAAGTCGGAGAAGAAGAAAGAGGAAGGTGATGATCAGAAATTCAAAGGCTTAGCGATTAAGGATACTAAGGATAAAGTTAAGGAGCTCGAGAAAGAGATTGAGAGAGAAGCTGAGGAGCGACGGAGAGAAGAGGATCGAAATAGAGATAGAGATCGGAGAGAATCCGGTAGGGATAGAGACAGAGATAGAAATCGTGATCGTGATGATAGAAGGGATCGACATAGGGATAGAGAGAGGAATCGTGGAGATGAAGAAGGTGAAGATAGAAGAAGTGATAGGAGGCATAGAGAAAGAGGACGTGGTGATGGTGGTGAAGGGGAAGATAGGCGTAGAGATAGGCGTGCGAAGGATGAGTATGTGGAGGAAGATAAAGGCGGTGCGAATGAGCCGGAGTTGTATCAGGTATATAAAGGGAGAGTTACTAGGGTTATGGATGCAGGTTGTTTTGTTCAGTTTGATAAGTTTAGAGGAAAAGAAGGTTTAGTTCATGTTTCTCAGATGGCTACTAGAAGGGTTGATAAGGCTAAGGAGTTTGTGAAGAGAGATATGGAGGTTTATGTGAAAGTTATATCGATTTCGAGTGATAAGTATAGTCTTTCTATGAGGGATGTTGATCAGAATACAGGTAGAGATTTGATTCCTTTGAGGAAGCCTTCAGATGAAGATGATTCATCCAGGAGTAATCCGTCGTATAGAACTAAGGATGGGCAAGTGACTAAGACTGGGATTTCAGGGATCAGGATTGTGGAGGAGAATGATGTTGCGCCTTCACGTAGACCGTTGAAGAAGATGAGCTCTCCTGAGAGATGGGAAGCCAAGCAGTTGATTGCCTCTGGTGTTTTGAGAGTAGATGAGTTTCCAATGTATGATGAGGATGGAGATGGGATGCTTTATCAAGAGGAAGGTGCTGAAGAAGAACTTGAGATTGAGATGAATGAAGACGAACCTGCTTTCTTACAAGGGCAGACTAGGTACTCTGTTGACATGTCTCCGGTTAAGATCTTCAAAAATCCAGAAGGTTCTTTGAGTCGTGCAGCTGCACTTCAGTCCGCTCTCACTAAGGAGAGGAGAGAAATGAGGGAACAACAGCAGAGAACAATGCTTGACTCAATCCCCAAGGATCTGAATCGGCCATGGGAAGACCCTATGCCTGAAACTGGTGAAAGGCATCTTGCTCAAGAGCTTAGGGGTGTTGGGTTATCAGCTTATGACATGCCTGAGTGGAAGAAGGATGCCTTTGGTAAAACTCCCACTTTTGGACAGAGATCAAAGCTTTCTATTCAAGAGCAAAGGGAGAGCCTTCCGATATACAAGTTGAAAAAGGAGCTGATACAGGCTGTGCACGATAATCAAGTTTTGGTGGTTATTGGTGAGACTGGATCTGGAAAGACAACACAGGTGACTCAGTACCTTGCAGAAGCAGGTTATACAACAAAAGGAAAGATTGGGTGTACCCAGCCTCGTAGGGTTGCTGCAATGTCTGTTGCCAAGAGAGTAGCTGAGGAGTTTGGTTGTCGTTTAGGAGAGGAGGTAGGGTATGCGATTCGGTTTGAAGATTGTACTGGACCGGATACAGTGATCAAGTACATGACTGATGGTATGCTTCTCAGGGAAATTCTGATAGATGAAAACCTCTCTCAGTACTCTGTAATCATGCTTGATGAAGCTCACGAGCGGACAATCCACACTGATGTGCTGTTTGGTCTTCTAAAGAAGCTGATGAAACGTAGACTCGACCTTCGTCTGATAGTCACGTCTGCCACATTGGATGCAGAGAAGTTCTCTGGGTACTTCTTTAACTGCAACATTTTTACCATTCCTGGAAGAACATTTCCTGTTGAGATACTATATACCAAACAGCCAGAAACAGATTACTTGGATGCCGCTCTGATCACAGTCCTTCAGATTCACTTGACTGAACCTGAGGGTGATATTCTGGTCTTTTTGACGGGACAGGAAGAAATCGATTCTGCCTGCCAGTCTCTGTACGAGAGGATGAAAGGTCTAGGTAAAAATGTTCCCGAACTCATCATACTTCCAGTTTACAGTGCGCTTCCTAGTGAAATGCAGTCTAGAATTTTTGATCCTCCCCCTCCTGGTAAACGGAAAGTGGTTGTAGCTACAAATATTGCAGAAGCTTCTTTAACAATAGATGGGATATACTATGTTGTTGATCCTGGGTTTGCTAAGCAGAACGTGTACAATCCAAAGCAAGGGCTGGAATCGCTAGTCATTACTCCAATTTCACAGGCATCAGCGAAGCAAAGGGCTGGACGTGCTGGTCGTACTGGGCCAGGGAAATGTTATCGTCTCTACACAGAGAGCGCATATCGTAATGAAATGCCTCCTACATCAATCCCTGAAATCCAAAGAATCAACCTTGGAATGACAACCTTGACCATGAAAGCAATGGGCATCAATGACCTGTTATCGTTTGACTTCATGGATCCACCCCAACCTCAAGCATTGATTTCTGCAATGGAACAGTTGTACAGCCTGGGAGCTTTGGATGAGGAAGGATTGTTGACAAAGCTAGGTAGAAAAATGGCTGAGTTTCCTCTTGAACCGCCGCTCTCTAAAATGTTGCTAGCTAGTGTGGATCTCGGGTGCAGCGATGAGATTTTAACGATGATTGCTATGATCCAGACGGGTAACATATTTTATAGACCAAGGGAGAAGCAAGCACAGGCAGACCAAAAACGGGCAAAGTTTTTCCAGCCCGAAGGTGATCACTTGACATTGCTAGCTGTGTATGAAGCTTGGAAGGCTAAAAACTTCTCAGGTCCATGGTGTTTCGAAAACTTCATACAGTCAAGATCGTTACGACGTGCTCAAGATGTGAGGAAACAACTTCTCAGCATTATGGACAAGTAAGTAGCTAAACTAGTATTGAGTTTTATAGCTTGTAATGATGTGTGACAATCCAAGTTCTGTTTATTAACGTGTGATTTGATTTTACAGGTATAAACTAGACGTCGTAACTGCTGGAAAGAATTTCACGAAGATAAGGAAAGCAATCACGGCAGGATTCTTCTTCCATGGAGCAAGAAAAGATCCACAGGAAGGTTACAGGACGCTGGTGGAGAATCAACCGGTGTATATACACCCGAGCAGCGCGCTGTTCCAGAGACAACCAGACTGGGTTATATATCATGATCTTGTGATGACTACGAAAGAGTACATGAGGGAAGTGACTGTGATTGACCCAAAGTGGCTTGTTGAGTTAGCTCCAAGGTTCTTCAAAGTGTCTGACCCAACAAAAATGAGCAAGCGTAAGCGCCAAGAACGGATTGAGCCGTTGTATGACCGTTACCACGAGCCTAACTCATGGCGTCTCAGCAAAAGGCGTGCTTGAGAGACTTTTCCTTTCGGTAAATCTATTCTTCTTCCTTATGTTGGTTTTGCCGTCTTCAAATGTACTCCTGTTTTTATGTATTGAAAGCTAAAAGCTAACAGAAGTGATGGATGAGCCATAGATTACAGCTGCATCATCGTTTTTCTTGACATGTATGAAAATTCATCTTTCCTAGTGCTACTCCAAATTGATTATAAATCTATCTAGGACATTTAGGTATATGTTTATTCACTCATATGTGAGTTTTGGCATTTCTGTGACTAGTTATTGGATATGGTACTAGAGCAGTTGAATTGTAATGAATCCTTTATCGGCCTGGTTTCTAGCCCAGAACACTAATTCATCGGACCGATGTCGCTTGGATCACCTGAAAAAGCAGATCTTGGATTCGACACTCAGTTGCACGACGCCGGTTTTGGTTGGATCCTTCATCTCCAGGAGAATTAAACTTAAGGAAGATCTACAGCTAAGAAAGTAAAATCCCCTCTAATGCTGGAAGTTACGGCCCCTCCTATCTATCCAAAGAGCCGTAGAACTTGGATACACAAAATTTTCATTTGCATCATATTCCCTATAGCTGATCAAAACAATTACTTTAGGCTCCCAACCGAAGGTTTTAATGAACAAAAGGTATTGTGGTTTACTCTTCTTTTACCTACTAGACTACTATTGCATAAAAGAAAAGAAAAGACCTCAATTATATGAACCTAAGTTTGCTTACTAATAGTATATAAAACTAAACTTTAGGGACAAGATCCGGAAGATACGGCCACGTCTAAGTTACCACTTCGTTAATAAACTAACCTAAGATTGGTTAATAATTACCCATCAATGGGACATTGAAGACTGTACCGCGATTCGAACTCATCCAAAAAAACAGATTATTCTTTTCATTTGCCTGTCACTCGAAGTCAATTATTTACCAACTCTTCCATAAGATATAATATAAAAAGACCAATCTTAGCTGTATTCCCAAGTTTTATATTCAAGATCAACTAATTATTGCTTATGTAATATATATGCAAAAGAAGAGAAGGAGAAAAAGAGTATTACAAAAATCCAAATCCCCATTGTTGCAACCATGAGTTCTGTGGGTGTATTTGATAAGGTGGAAATGGATGAGAAGTCATATTTAGTATACACATTAACACAAACAAAACACCCAACCTCTTCCGCCGTGGAGTCTAGTGGTGATGACCTTCCTCTCCAACCTCTTTTTTCTTGTCCCTATGCACGTATCAGATCTCATAAGTTCAAAGTAGAGAAGAACTATGATGGTGTTAACTTTTTCAACTTTCATCCATTCAATTCTTACCCTCACTTTCCAAGAACAAGAACCAGTTATCAACAAGGCGAATCTTTACTTGATTATGATCACCATAACATCTGTAAGTTCCCTGTAGTCCCTCTGTTTTGGTGCAACAATAAAACCCCTGATAGTAATGAATTCGAGTGTGGTGGATGTGAAGAGTCAAAGACTAGCAGAAGCTATTATGCTTGTCTTGAATGTGGAAACAAGTTTCACAAGCAATGTGTAGAGTCTCCACTTGAGATCAAACACCCTTCACACCCTTTTCATTCTCTTCGACTTTATAGTCATCCAACACATATGGTGTGCATTTGTTGTGGAAGACTTGTGTCTAACATGTTTTATCATTGTGTGACATGCGATTTGAGTATGGACCCGATTTGTGCTATGGAACCAATACCCTTTGTTGTAGACCATCCTAAAAGCCATCCCCACCCTATTACCTTTTTCCCTACACAAGCTACTTTGGCTTGCAATATTTGTGGCCTTGTTAAGATGCTTGATCCCACATACATTTGTATCCAATGTGTCTTCGTCATCCATAAAGATTGTATGGGTTACCCACATGTCATTAGAATATCTCGTCACCAACACCGGATCTCTTTTGCCTCTTCTCTACCATATGGAAATTTGTCTTGTGGGGTTTGTCATCAACGTGTTGACAACAATTATGGAGCATATTCTTGTGGTAAATGTGATGCTTATTTTGTTCATTCAAAATGTGCATTTCATAGAAATGTGTGGGATGGAAAAGAACTCGAAGGTGTATCAGAAGAAGATGATATAATAGATGATGGTGAGCCATTTGAGAGGATATCTGATGGAGTAATACTCCATCCATATCACAGTCACCATCTACGACTTGAGATCAGCAAAGTTTATGATGAAAATAAGTATTGTCGAGGGTGTTCTTTCCCAATCTACGAAGGCCAGTTCTATTCATGCATGGAATGTGACTTCATCCTCCATGAAAGTTGTGCAAATGCTCCACGCATGAAACGACATCCCTTACATCCACATCCACTTACTCTAAATGTTGCCACAAAGGAGCTTGGTAATAACGAAGGCGTATACCATTGTAATGTTTGTGGTCGTGATGGTACTGGCTTCTTCTATGAACATCATATAGGCGAAAGAAGATTCCGGCTAGACTTGAGATGTGCCTCGATTCGTGAACCATTTGAATATCAATGCCACAAACATCCCTTATGCATAGCTTCGGAGCTAGAGAAAAAGGTACGATGTCAAATATGCAAAGGGAAAAGCTATTCGAAATTAAATTGCATGGAATGCGATTATATTATATGTTTTCGTTGCGCTACCTTCCCATACAAGGTAAGGTACAAGCACGACAGTCATTTTCTTAGAATTCGCGATGGGAAAAAGGCAAGTGATGAACCAGACTGGTGTGAGGTTTGCGAAGGCAAAATAGAAGAAGTAAAAGAAAGAGAGTCTCCGTGGGACAAAAGACGAGAAATGCGATTTTATAAATGCAATGACTGTTGCACGACTCTTCATGTTGAATGTTTACTTGGGAGAGACATGTACATGAAACCTGGTAATAGTGTAAAAGATTACATTTCTAAGCACTCACTAGGAATTGAAGGTACGCAATGGACAGATGTTCGAGTCTTTCTCAACAGTTCGCTCTCCCGACCAATATGCACCGGATGTATGCGCCGTTGTCTATTCCCAATAGTTTTCAAAGGCTACAACACAATCTTTTGTTCTTGGGAGTGTATTGGATATGGCGACACAGTGTTTGAGCATCCAACAAGTAATCCTTTTTCCTCTATCGTAGAATTGGAGTTAATGTGAAGTATATTGATATTTCACTTTTGTTACTGTCGTAATTTTCATTATGAGATGTAACTTTGTTTTTGTTTTTTTCATTTTCTGTAATCTATTTTAATATATAGTTTTACAAGAAACAAATACGATAACTTGAAATTTGGTTAAGCATATGATCGGTCTTAGTAAAACAGCAATTGAAGAGTCTATTCGTTTTAAAAAAACACATACTTAATGGGCCGACACTAAAAGCCCATATTGATTTTAAACAGAAATTGAAGAGCCTATTCGTTTTAAACCCTAAACCCATAGTAGAAGAAATGTTGATGGGTTTAGTTTCTGATCTGTTAAAGTCTCAACCTTTGAGGTCATGAACCATGGCAGTGACCGGAGTTTCTTCTGCTTTTGGCCGTCTTTTCAAACAAGATAAAACCCACAAGCGTGTTATCGGCACCGGAACCAAACTTACAGTGACCCGTCAGATTCTTGAGCATCTCGAAGGCGGTAATGTCTCGAAAGCCGTCTCTGTTCTCTTTGCTTCTCCAGAGCCAGTTAGTTATTGGCTATACGAGCGTCTTTTCCGTTCTTGTTCCTCGAAAGCTCTTGTTGTGCAAGCCCGTAAAGTCCAATCTCACTTAGTAACTTTCTCTCCGTTGCCTCCGATTTTCCTCTTGAACAGAGCCATTGAGGCTTATGGTAAATGTGGGTGTGTTGATGATGCACGAGAGCTGTTCGAGGAAATGCCTGAACGAGATGGTGGGTCTTGGAACGCTGTGATTACTGCTTGTGCGCAAAACGGTGTCTCTGATGAGGTGTTTCGTATGTTTCGTAGAATGAATAGAGATGGCGTACGAGCTACGGAGACTTCTTTTGCTGGTGTTTTAAAGTCATGTGGTTTAATCTTGGACTTGAGATTATTGAGGCAGCTGCATTGTGCTGTGGTGAAGTATGGGTATTCGGGGAATGTAGATTTGGAGACTTCGATTGTTGATGTTTATGGGAAGTGTCGGGTGATGAGTGATGCGAGAAGAGTGTTTGATGAGATTGTAAACCCTAGTGATGTATCTTGGAATGTGATTGTGCGGCGGTATCTTGAGATGGGGTTTAATGATGAGGCAGTGGTGATGTTTTTCAAGATGCTGGAGTTGAATGTTCGACCTTTGAATCACACGGTTTCTAGTGTAATGTTAGCTTGTTCGAGATCCTTGGCCCTTGAGGTGGGAAAGGTAATCCATGCCATTGCTGTGAAACTTAGTGTTGTGGCAGATACAGTTGTTTCTACTTCTGTATTTGATATGTATGTAAAATGTGACAGATTGGAGAGTGCTCGCAGAGTATTTGACCAAACTAGATCTAAAGATTTGAAATCTTGGACTTCGGCGATGTCGGGATATGCAATGAGTGGTTTAACTAGAGAGGCAAGGGAGCTCTTTGATTTGATGCCTGAACGGAATATAGTCTCATGGAACGCAATGTTGGGCGGATATGTACATGCCCATGAATGGGATGAGGCACTGGATTTTCTCACTTTGATGCGCCAGGAGATTGAAAATATTGATAATGTCACTCTTGTGTGGATCCTAAATGTCTGCTCTGGTATATCAGATGTTCAAATGGGGAAGCAAGCTCATGGTTTTATCTACCGACATGGATATGATACGAATGTAATTGTAGCCAATGCACTTCTTGATATGTATGGAAAATGCGGGACCTTGCAGAGTGCCAATATTTGGTTCCGCCAAATGAGTGAACTAAGGGATGAGGTTTCATGGAATGCTTTATTGACTGGTGTAGCTCGAGTTGGCAGGAGTGAACAAGCCTTATCTTTCTTTGAAGGGATGCAAGTGGAGGCCAAACCAAGCAAATACACACTGGCAACGCTCTTAGCAGGTTGTGCGAACATTCCTGCTTTAAATTTAGGCAAAGCAATCCACGGATTCCTGATCAGAGATGGCTATAAAATTGATGTTGTTATACGGGGTGCAATGGTTGACATGTATTCCAAATGCCGATGTTTCGACTATGCTATCGAAGTATTCAAAGAGGCAGCTACACGGGACTTGATTCTATGGAACTCTATTATCCGTGGATGTTGTCGTAATGGAAGAAGCAAGGAGGTCTTTGAGTTGTTCATGCTTTTGGAAAATGAAGGAGTTAAGCCTGACCATGTCACCTTTTTGGGAATCTTACAAGCTTGCATACGTGAAGGTCATGTCGAACTCGGTTTTCAGTATTTCAGTTCTATGAGCACCAAATATCATATATCACCACAGGTTGAGCATTATGATTGTATGATTGAACTCTACTGCAAGTATGGATGCTTGCATCAGCTTGAAGAATTTCTCCTCTTGATGCCTTTTGATCCACCTATGCAAATGTTGACAAGGATAAATGATGCTTGCCAAAGATACCGCTGGTCAAAGTTAGGAGCATGGGCTGCTAAACGGCTTATGAATGATCATTACCTTCAGCCACCATGAATGACTTAAAACAAAGAAATTGTCTCCTGCAGTCATATCGGAGCTTATGCATTTAGAAGGATTGCAGACAAAATCCGTTGTCTTTCGAAGACCAGGAAGAGCAACGGGAATGAAGCGGTTGAAACAGGACGTGAATAAAATAGAGAGACATCATTTGTATCTCCTGACTCTCCAAATCATTTTATTTTCTTCGGAAGGTAATCACAAATTCTTAACTCTTCTTTTACAATTGCAGTTCTGTCTATTTGACTTTGTATACATTGATCACATTTTTTGTTTTCGTGATTCAGTTATCAGATATGTCCAAGCTCCAAGCTTACGATATAGCTTCCATCAAAATGGAGTCCATAAGGTAAAGTTATTCACTCTCATGTATATAGAGGCTATGCATTGTAGCTTGGAGCTGGGACATATCTGATAACTGATCACGATTTGGTTGTTCTACTCTAAGAAGTTTACAACTAAAACTTAACAAATTCATCATTGTGTGACTATGATTTAATATAGGGACAATGAATCAAGCTGTGAGCTATTAGCCTTCTAAGCTATATCAATGGTTTAATTGTGGCATTTCAATGCCGTGTTGAATTAGTAGTATATGTGGTTACATAATGTTCTTTAAATGTTTCATTTAGCGATACGAGTGCTCTTTGTGTTTCATGCTGTTCTTGTTCTATTGAGTAATGGTATTCAATATTCATGGTTGAGTGCAGGTCTTATATCGTGGCCTCCATGGACATTGATATTCCTGATCAAAGTGTAACAGAGATGAACTGTTTGTGTCTCGATCTAAAGTTAATGGGTCTTGGTTGAATATGGTAGTAATATATCTGGTAAACGGATCTAGCTTTACCCCGAAAAAGTACCAGCGTCGTGGTTCGCCAAAACCGAGCGCGAGTCTTTCGCATTGAAAGTTTGAAGGGTCGGATATGGTATGCTTTCAAGTGTTTTAATGAAGTTTGATCTCAAGTTTTCGCATTTCTGTTGCCAATTTATCACCATTACTTTGTGTAATATCTGTTTGTATTTTCAGTCTTTGACATTCAAAGAGGTCAGATGTATACAAGCAAGTCCTGAGACGAAAAAGATGTCCTACTTTTGTTAAAAAAAACATTTTCGATTCAGTATCCAAATGTAAAAACTTGTTTGATTTTTGTCTAAAACATATTGAACGTTGATATGGTTTTGATTAGTTAGACTCAAAACTGCACTACCTTAGTTTGGAATGAAATTACAGATTTTAGGTGAAGTATTAAGCTGTTTCCACTGTGTTTCATATCATTGTCAAGTTGTATTCCTAAATTGGAATCAGTGTAGCTGTTGAGGTATAAGTTGTCTCTGTTTCTCGAAATTCTGTGATCAGTTAGTAGAAATGTCAAACCAAGTTCTTTTGCCGTTCCGTGAAGAAAACAGCTACAAGCTTTGAATGATTCAGCTTCCATTAAAATGAAGTCCACAAGGTAGAGTTATTCACTCTCATGCATTGCATGTATAAATGAAGTTTGATCTCAAGTTTTCGCATTTCTGTGACCAGTTTATCAGATATATCATCACTTCTTTCTGTAATCTCTGTTTGTATTTTCAGTCTTTGACAATTAAAGAGGTCTGATGTATTACAAGCAAGCCCTGAGACGATGATGTATCTTCATCAAAACGAATCAGAAGACCAATAATCTGATGTCCTATACAAGTGTTAAAGTGACATTTTATTTCTATATAAGCCATTAAGCCAATGCAGAAACCTTTTCAATAAAGTATCCAAATATACAAATTAGGTGATTTTAATCAAAACTATTTAACGTTGATGGTTTTGATTAATTCGACTTTTAACTCCATGTGAAAGAAAAAAAAAACAAAAAAAAAACTCCATTGTACCTCAGAATGAATTACAAGAGTTGATTTTTATTCTTTTCTTTTTATTTATTTTTTAATATAAGGTTTTATGTTGTTAGAATATTTTCATCAATACAAATGTTTTTTTTTCTTTTCTTTATTGTATAAATTAGTACTTTCAATCGTATTTTTG